>JAESGH010000284.1_pt1 | contig 68386 bp, 74 predicted proteins | sample 9269641 | NCBI WGS metagenome assembly JAESGH01 (sample SAMN14515345, study PRJNA621665) | algae metagenome | isolation source: Phormidium tanganyikae FI6-MK23 and co-occurring heterotrophs from granitic... | place: USA: Fort Irwin, California | collected 1998-05-24 | reverse complement strand
GGCGACGAAGGCGGTGCGCGCCTGCGGGGTGAGCTCGCCGAAGCCATGGCGCCAACCGAGCATGGCGCGGGCGAAGAGCGGCATCGCCCCGATCTGCGCCTCGGCGCGCAGGCCGAGCGTGGTGAAGCCGAGGCTCTGCTCGGAGGAGAGCACGCGCAGCGCCGCCGCCCCGCCGCGCTCCGTGCCGGCATCGGTGCTGACCCGGATCAGCGCCAGCTGGGCGAAGGGCTCCAGCGCGAAGCCCTTGAAGGCGAAGGCATAGCCGAGCTCGGCAAAGCCCTGCGCGACTTCGCCCGGACGCTGCAGGCGCAAGCTGTCACTGAAGCCGCGGATCTGGACCTGGCGGCGGATGTCGCTCTCGCTCCACGTATAGGCCGCGCCGGCATCGAGCCTTAAGTTGCCGAAGCGGGCGCCGGCATAGAGCGCGGCATGGCCGCTTTCGAGCCGGCCCGAGGAGCGCCTTGCATCGAGGTCGAAGCGCGACTGGCTGTAGCCGCCGGCGATGCCGACCTTCAACGAGGAGCCGGGCGCGTCGTACACCATCAGGTCGGCGCCGAGCAGCCCACCGCCGGTGCGGCGCGACTGGCTCGCGGCATTGCCGTCGGCGTCGGTATTGCCGGTGCCGCCAAAAGCCTCGCCCCAGAAGGAATAGCGCGGCTGCGGGATCGGCGCAGGCATCGCGACCCCGCCCTTGCGGCCCGGCAGGTTGGCGCTGAAGTCGCCCGCGACCTGCCCCGGAGCCTGCGTCAGCAACGGCCGGCGCAGATGCGACAGGATGGTCTCGCGCACCAGCCGGCTCTCGTCGATCATGACGGATATCGCCTGCGCATGCGCCTCGCCGGAAAGCGAATCGAAGCCGGCCCGCGCCTCTGCCGCCGTGCCGGAGAGCAGCGCGTCATAGACCGGATTGCCGGCGCCGAGCCGCTCGGCCGCATTGGCGATGAAGCCCTGGTTGCGGGTCGAGGCGACGAAGGCTCGTCCCGAGCTGTCTGGGCCGAAGGCGGTGTTGTTGCGCGTCATGGTCAGGATGACGTTGTTGCTGTCATAGCCCAGCGACGGCGACAGGAAGGCGAGGTTCGAGGTGACGTCATCGAAGCGCCCCGTAACGCCGCCTGCGGCAGTCAGCACGGTGTAGCTCGCTCCCGCTGCCGAGTTGTCGCTTCCGGCCAGGACCTGGAGCGTCCCCCCGGAGATCGTCGCGCGGCCCAACGCCACCAGCCTGTCGCTCTGGCCGGGAGAGCCGATCTCGAGCTGATAGATCGATCCCGCAGCCACGCCGACATTGCCGGCGACGGTGAGCGTTCCGATCGAGTTGCCCGGCGCAACGGTCGCGTTGCTGTCGATGATCAATTCGCCAACCATGCCCGAGCCGCCGAGCGTGCCGCCCGCGAGAATCACCCGTCCGGGAATCCTGCCATTCACCACCAGCCGGCCTTCCACGACTGTCGTATCACCTGTGTAGAAGTTGGCCATGAGGAGGGTGAGCGTGCCGGCCCCCGTCTTGATCACGCTGCCGGCGCCGCTGATGATGCTGTCGAGCGCCGTGTCGGTCGGCTGGGCGAAAGTCAGCGTGCCCGCTTCGATCACGATAGTCCCAAGGCCCAGGCCCGCGGTGGCGTTGCCGAAGGTCAGCGAGTTGGCGCCTCCCGTGAAGCGGATCGAGGCAGCCCGTATCTGGCGATCGCCCGAGGACGCGCCCGAAATCGTGCCGTTGTTGATGATAGACAGGTCCGAGCCGACGATTCCTTCGCCACCGAGGCCGCCGGTTCCCCCTTGGCGCGCCGGCGCCGCCCCGCCATAGCCCCCAAAAATCCTGCCGTTGTTGACGATCGACAGGTTCGAGCCGACGAGACCGGCTCCTCCATTGCCAGCTCTGCCGGGCGCTCTCCATGCCGCCCCGGCTGCCCCGCCATCTCCGCCGCGCACGGTAGTGGCGACGGTAACGCTGGATCGCGTGCCGGCGTCGGTGAACATCAGCCCGATGCCGCCGGAACCGCCGGAGCCCGCATCCCACCTGTCGTCGCCCGCTCCCCCTTTTCCGCCGTTTCCCGCGACGATGTGCTCGGAAATGGTGCCGCTGGTCCCCGCGCCGCTGACCACGGCACCAAAGCCACCACCGCCGCCGCCGTCACTCGGCGCTCCGTCACCGCCAGCGATACCGATAACCCCTCCTGATGGCAGGGCCGCACCGACATAGCCGTGGACCCCGCCCCTTCCGCCTCCCAAGCCTCCCGCGCCACCGACACCGGCGCCGGCGCCGCCGCCGCCGTCTCCCGGCAAGAAATAGGGGCCCCCCATGTAGAATGGACGACCACGACCACCCGCACCACCGGGGCCGGTCGGGTTGTCGACACCACCAGCCCCGCCGGGAGCTGCCGCCGGCGACATGAATGCGCCGCCTTGGCCGCCACCGGCCAGCGCCGGGGCCGCCAAGGCAACCGGGACCAGGACCAGCGCCGCAACACCGGTCAGAAATATGCGACGGGGGGCCACGGCGGCATTGCAAGAGCACGTCAACGGCACATTTCGGATCATCGCGATCATCAACCGGGTCCGCATCCGTTCGAAAAGAGAATCTGGCGGCGACCGTCGCGCTCGAAGGTCTTGACGACGTAGCCGGTGAGGCCGGACCAGCGCATGCGGCACCACTGCGCCCCGTCGCTCTGCCGCGTGCAGGAATCGGCGATAACGCAGCTATCGACGGGGATGAGGGCGAGCGCACGCGCGCCGAACGAAGGAGACTGGCGAAGGTTGGCCGGGTACACGATCCTGACCGCTGTGGTCTGCCCGGGCGCGAGCCGCGGCGCGGCGAGGTCCTTGGCTTCGGCGCAGCGCTCCGACTGCCCGTAATAAACCGAACACCCGGACGAAAATGGCGCCGACCCGAATGACGGCAGCTCCATGCCATAGCCGGGCTGAATTCCGGAAGCGCTGAGCCGGATCGGACGCCCGGCCGCGTCGGTTCCGGAGAGCCCGCCGCGCCCGGCGCGGAGCATGATCAGCGGCCGATCGGAGATGTCGTTCAGCGAGATGCCGCCGCGCGGCGCCTGCCAGCCCGACACGCCGACCAGAGCAGAGCCACAGCCGCGTGGATTGGCGCGATACGCCCCCACGATGCTGCCGGGTCCGGTCAGCTCGATGCTGCAATTCTGCCGGCTCCCGAAGGCGTCCGCTACCTGCACGGACCAGGTGCCCACGAAGTAGCCGCCTCGCCCCGATTGCGCCGAAGCAGGATCAGAGACGAAAGCAAACGCTAGGCCCGCTATGGCCGCGATGACCGCATGTCGCGCGGGGCAGGTGACAACCATTCCAGGCAAGCGGCGTAGATCGGGCACGCGCCCTCCCCCAGCAAATCCGGCCGAGATTTAGATTGCCGCGACAACGGGCCGTTAGGCCTAGAGTCTCGCGCCGGCTTGTCCGGCCGTCTCAGGCCGGCCAAGCTGGCGATGTCGATTCGTCTGCGGGCGCGCGACTGGCGGGCTTCAGCCGGCGTGCCTTGCGAAGCCGCCACCATCACCTTCGACCGGGGCGCGGGCCTGACATGATGGAGATTTCCACAAGCGGGCTCGACGGGAACGACCCGCTTGGCTTCTGGTCGCAGACGGTGCTGAAGCGCATGGCGATCGACAGGCGCAGCGAGGACGCCAAGCCCTTTCATGCGAGGTTGCGGCGCGTCACCGGCGATGCCGGAGAGTTCTGGGATCATGTCTCGACGCAGATCCGCGTCGAACGCTCGCACCATCGCTGCCGCGCCGACAATGGCGATGAGATTTATATCGGGCTCGTGCTCGACGGGCGCTCCGAGGTGAGCTTCGACGATCATCGCCTGCTGCTGCGGGCAGGTGATGTCTACGTCACCGATTTCGCCCGGCCGATCCGAGCGAACTGGCTGGAGCATCGGGAGCTCGGCGTGGTGCTCCCGCGCAGTGCCAACCGCCCGAATGTCGGACGCCTGGCGCAAAGCGGCGCGATCAAGCTCCTCTCCTCCCATCTGCGCACGATTGCGAGCGAGTTGAGCGTGCTGTCGGCAGGCGAGCGGAGCGCTGCCGTCGACATCGCCGTCCAGTTCGCACACCTCGCGCTTGCAGCTGGCAGCGCGCAAGCGGTGGAGTACGACAGGCCATCGCTGCGGACCGCGGCCCATCAGCTGATCACGCAACGCTGCACTGATCCGGAATTCTCAGCCGCGTCGCTGGCTGCCATCCTGGGCTGTTCGCGCGCCTCGATCTATCGGGCTTTCGAGAACGAGCCGGTGGGCGTAGCGGCCGCGATCTGGGCCGCCAGATTGCAGCATGCCCGCAAGCTCCTGCTGGCCGAACCTGTGACGGCGATCGGCTCGGTCGCGTTCCGGTCGGGTTTCCTCGATCAGGCGAATTTCAACCGGATGTTCCGGCGCGAATTCGGCATGCCTCCCGGCAAATTCAGGCAAGCGGCCGGAAGCGGACAACCAATCTCAGGCTGAATCGCCGGGCATGATCACGCCGGTCATTGGAGCGGCGCCGCTGCGGTGCCTGCCCCGCCTCCATCTCATGGCTCCGCGCTCCGCCGCGTGCTAAAGCCCCGCCCGCCATGCTTAAGCGCTTCTTCGCCTATTACCGCCCCCATCGTGGGCTCTTCCTGCTCGATTTCGGCTGCGCCGTTGTCTCGGGACTGCTCGAACTCGGCTTCCCGATCGCGGTGAAGCTCTTCGTCGATCAGCTGCTTCCGAGCGGAAACTGGAGCATGATCCTGCTGGCCTCGTTCGGCCTGCTGGCGATCTATCTGATCAATGCCGGGCTGATGGTGGTGGTGACCTATTGGGGCCACATGCTCGGCATCAACATCGAGACCGAGATGCGCCGCAAGGCGTTCGACCACCTGCAGAAGCTCTCCTTCGGCTGGTTCGACAACCAGAAGACCGGCCATCTCGTCGGGCGCCTGACCAAGGACCTCGAGGAGATCGGCGAGGTCGCCCATCACGGGCCGGAGGATCTGTTCATCGCGGTGATGACCTTCATCGGCGCCTTCGCGCTGATGCTGAGCGTGCATCCTCAGCTGGCGCTGATCACCGCGACGATCGTGCCGCTGATCGCCTGGCTGACCAGCCGCTATGGCAGCCGGATGACGGCGAACTGGCAGAAACTGTTCGGCAGCGTCGGCTCGTTCAACGCCAGGATCGAGGAGAATGTCGGCGGCATCCGCGTCGTCCAGGCCTTCGCCAATGAGGAGCACGAGCGTAGCCTGTTCGCGGAGGACAACCAGCGCTACCGCCGCACCAAGCTAGACGCCTACCGGCTGATGGCAGCCTCGACCTCGCTCTCTTATTTCGGCATGCGCCTTACCCAGATGGCGGTGATGATCGCCGGCGCCTATTACGTGCTGATCGGCGATCTCAGCGCCGGCGGCTTCGTCGGCTTCCTGCTGCTGGTGACGGTGTTCTTCCGGCCGATCGAGAAGATCAACTCGGTGATCGAGACCTATCCGAAGGGGATCGCCGGCTTCCGCCGCTATACCGAGTTCCTGGACACGCGGCCCGACATCGCCGACCTGCCGGGCGCCATCGCGGTCTCAGGCCTGAAGGGCGACATCGCCTATCTGGATGTCAGCTTCGGCTATACGCCCGACCGCAAGATCCTGAAGGGGATCGACCTTACGATCCGCGCTGGCGAAACCATCGCCTTCGTCGGGCCGTCCGGCGCCGGCAAGACGACGATCTGCTCGCTGCTGCCGCGCTTCTACGATGTCGAGGGCGGGCGCATCACGATCGACGGCATCGACATCCGCCAGATGACGCTGGCCTCGCTGCGCGGCCAGATCGGCATCGTCCAGCAGGACGTCTTCCTCTTCGCCGGGACGCTTCGCGAGAACATCGCCTATGGCAAGCTGACCGCGAGCGAGGACGAGATCATCGAGGCCGCGCGGCGCGCCCGGCTCGACGAGATGATCGCGCGGCTGCCCGATGGCCTCGACACGGTGATCGGCGAGCGCGGCGTCAAGCTCTCCGGCGGGCAGAAGCAGCGCCTCGCCATCGCCCGGATGTTCCTGAAGAACCCGCCGATCCTGATCCTCGACGAGGCAACCTCGGCGCTCGACACCGAGACCGAGCGCGCCATCCAGGCCTCGCTCGCCGAGCTCTCGAAGGGCCGGACGACGCTGGTGATCGCGCACCGCCTCGCGACGATCCAGGACGCCGACCGCATCATCGTCATCGACGAGAGCGGCGTCGCCGAACAGGGCCGGCATCAGGAGCTGGTGCAGCGGCCGGGTATCTATCGGCGCCTGCACGAGGCGCAATATGGCGGCCGGGCGAGCTGAAGGGCTGAACGGCCCACCGCGTCATGGTCGGGCTTGTCCCGACCACCTACGTCTTCGCTGATTGAAAGCGGTGCTCAAGACGTGGATGCTCGCCACAAGGGCGAGCATGACGAGCTTAAACAGCGTTGTGTTCATGGCTTCCGGGCTCGCTGCTGGGCAGCGCCCCGGAATGACGGTGAACCTCACCCCCGCGCTTCGAGTGCCTTGACGATGGCGTCGCCCATCTCGGTGGTCGAGACGGCATTGGCGCCGGGGGCGGCGATATCCTTGGTGCGGGTGCCGGCGCCGAGCACGTCGGCGATCGCGCCTTCCAGCCGGTCGGCAGCCTCACCGGCGCCGAAGGAATAGCGCAGCGCCATGGCGAAGGAGCCGATCATCGCGATCGGGTTGGCGAGGCCCTTGCCGGCGATGTCGGGCGCCGAGCCGTGCACGGGCTCGTAGAGCGCCTTGCGCTTGCCGGTGGCCGGATCCTCGGCGCCGAGCGAGGCGGAGGGCAGCATGCCGAGTGAGCCGGTCAGCATCGCCGCGACGTCTGAGAGGATGTCGCCGAACAGGTTGTCGCAGACGATGACGTCGTATTGCTTGGGCCAGCGCACCAGCTGCATGGCGCAGTTGTCGGCCAGCACATGCTCGAGCTCGACGTCCTTGTAGTCGCGAGCGTGCTGGGCGGTGACCGTCTGCTTCCAGAGCACGCCGGTCTTCATGACGTTGTGCTTCTCGGCCGAGGAGACCTTGTTGCGGCGGGTGCGGGCCAGCTCGAAGGCGACGGCGCAGATGCGCTCGATCTCGCCGGTGGTGTAGAGCTGGGTGTCGACGCCGCGCTTGCTGCCATCCTCCAGCGTGACGATCTCCTTGGGCTCGCCGAAATAGACGCCGCCGGTGAGCTCGCGCACGATCAGGATGTCGAGGCCTTCGACGACCTCGGGCTTCAGCGACGAGGCCGAAGCCAGCGCCGGATAGCAGATCGCGGGCCTGAGATTCGCGAACAGGCCGAGATCCTTGCGCAGGCGTAAGAGGCCGGCCTCGGGACGGTGCTGATAGGGCACGTCGGCCCATTTCGGACCGCCGACCGCACCGAACAGCACGGCGTCGGCCTCCTGGGCGAGCTTCATGTCGCCTTCCGAGATCGCCTGCTTGTGGGCGTCATAGGCGGCGCCGCCGACAAGGCCACGCTCGAGCGAGAACGAGCCGAGGCCCTGCTTCTCGAACCAGGAGACGATCTTCTCGACCTGCCCCGTCACCTCGGGGCCGATACCGTCGCCGGGGAGCAGCAGGAGCTTGTGGTTCGCCATGGGGTCAGCCTCGCGTCACGAAATGCGTCGCCGGCTGATTAGGGGGGCGGAGCGCGGCGCGCAAGCGCCTGATAGGGCGATCGAACCAACGCAGCAGACATGACGATGCCCGGCCGGGAGGGGAGCCGGGCATCGCATCCGGGCGCAGCGGCAGGACCAGCCGCCGCGCCTTGCGGATAAGGACGAGACCTCAGACGGTCTTCTGCGCCATCTGCTTTTCGATGTAGTCGGCCTGGCGCAGCGCCAGCGCGACGATGGTCAGCGTCGGGTTCTCGGCGCCGCCAGTGGTGAACTGGCTGCCGTCCGAGACGAACAGGTTCTTGATGTCGTGGCTCTGGCCGTACTTGTTGACGACGCCGTCCCGCGCCTTCTCGGACATGCGGTTGGTGCCGAGATTATGGGTCGAGGGATAGGGCGTGGTCGGGAAGGTCCGGGTCGCGCCGACTGCGCCATAGATCGCCGAACCTTGCTTGTAGGCGTGATTGCGCATGGCGATGTCGTTGGGGTGGTCGTCGAAATGGACATTGGCGACCGGCATGCCGCCCTTGTCCTTCTTGTCGGAGAGGGTGATGCGGTTGCTCTCCTGCGGCATGTCCTCGCCGACGATCCACATCCCCGCCATGTTCTCGTAGGAATCGAGCGCGCTGGTGAACTCCCGCCCCCAGGAGCCGGGGTCGAGGAAGGCGGCCATGAAGGGCAGGCCGATCGAAAGCGTCTCCAGCTCGTAGCCGCCGACGAAGCCGCGCTTGGTATCATGATGCGCCTCGTCCTGGACGATGCCGGCCATGGTGGTGCCGCGCCACATCCTCACCGGCTTGTCGAAGACGCCATAGACCGAGCCGGTCATGTGCCGCATGTAGTTGCGCCCGACTTGACCAGAAGAATTGGCGAGCCCGTCCTTGAACAGGTTCGAGGCCGAGTTCAACAGCAGGCGCGGGCTCTCGATCGAATTGCCAGCGACCGCAACGATCCGCGCCTTCTGGCGCTGCTGCACGCCCTTGCCGTCGAGATAGACGACGCCGGTGACCTTGCCGGAGGCGTCATGCTCGATCTTCTGCACGAAGGATTCGGGCCTGACCTCGAGCTTGCCGGTCGCCTCTCCCTTCGGGATCTCGGCATAGAGCGTCGACCATTTCGCGCCGGACTTGCAGCCCTGGAAGCAGAAGCCGATCTGCTGGCAGGCGCCGCGGCCGTCGCGCGGCTCGGAATTGATCGCCATCCGGCCGGTATGGACCTCCTTGTAGCCGAGCTTCTTCGCGCCCTTTTCCAGCACCTTGAAGTTGTTGTTTCCAGGCAGGCCGGGGATGCCGTTGGTCAACGTCACGCCCATCCGGTCTTCGGCCTTGGCGTACCACGGCGCCATCTCGGCGAGATCGACCGGCCAGTCGAGCAGGTTCGCGCCCTTGACTGCGCCATAGGTGCTGCGCGCCTTGAACTCATGCGGCTGGAAGCGCAGCGAGGCGCCGGCCCAGTGCGTCGTCGAGCCGCCGACCGCCTTGACGATCCAGGCCGGGAGGTTGGCGAAGTCCCTCGCCACGCGCCAGGAGCCCGAGGTCGTGCGCATGTCGGTCCATGCCAATTGCGCGAAGGAGGCCCATTCGTCGTTGAGGAAATCCTCCATCTCATGGCGCTTGCCCGCCTCGAGGCAGACCACCTTGATGCCCTTGAGCGCCAGCTCGGTGGCGAGCGTGCCGCCGCCGGCGCCGGAGCCGACGACCACGACGACGGTATCGTCGTTCAGATCGAATGTCGCAGCCATGGCTGCCTCCTCCCGATTTTATGGTTTCAGAGCCAGGTGATGTCGCCGAAGCCGCGGGCGAGGTAGCCGCCCTTCGAGGCGCTCTCCCCCTCGTAGCCGAAGGCCGGCCAAATCTCGGGCTGGTTGTAGAGCGAGACGACGAGGCTCCCGCGCACGCCCTGGAAGAACTTGCCCTTCTGGATGGCGCGCAGCAGATTCACTCGCTGGCTCTCCCAGCCGACCTGCGCATAGGGAAGCTTGTGCTGCTTCTGCGCGAGGGCATCGAGCTCGGCGACGGCCCGCTCGGTGTCGCCCTTCGCGGCTGCGTCCTTCGCCGCCTTCTCGTCGTAGGACTTCATCGCAACGGCGTAGAAGCGGTCGGCGAGCCGGTCATGCGGGTAGATGTCGCGCGCCAGCTTGATCAGCGTCAGCATGGTCTCCGGCTTCAGTGCCTTGACCTCCAGCCCCCAGGCCTCGCCGGCATGGATCAGTGCGCCACCCGATATCGCGATTGCGGCAGCACCCGTCCCGGCGATGAAGCGGCGACGGTCCATCGTCGCAGTCGGCGCGGCTTCGTGCAGTCTGGCCATGGTGTCCTCCCGTTTTTCCCGGCGCGTTTCTCCGCTGCGCCGGTTAGGTGCCTGCGCTAGCGGTAGCGGCCGTGTTTCTGGAGGACCTCGATCTTGTAGCCGTCGGGGTCCTGGATGAAGAAGAAGCGGGCCAGCAGCGCGCCCTCGCGATGGAAGTCCTTGATCGGGTTGGGCGCGAGCCCCGCCGCAACGAGGCGGGCATGCTCGGCGTCGAGATCCTCGACCGCGAAGGCGACATGGCCGTAGCCGTCGCCGAGTACATAGGGCTCCGTGCGAGCGTGATTGATCGTCAGCTCGACCTCGAAATCGGCCTCGCGATTGCGCAGATAGACCAAAGTGAAGCCGTCGAAGCCGAACCGGTCCGCCACCGCTAGGCCGAAGGCCGTCTCGTAGAAGGCGAGCGAGCGTCCCTCGTCGAGCACGCGGATCATCATGTGGATGGCTTTGGCCACGTATGGCTCCTATTTCGGCTCTGTCAGGGTCTTGAGATAGGCGATGACGAGCTTGCGCCGTTCGGCATCGCGCTGGCGGTAGGCCATGGTCGTGCCCGGCCGCATCGCCGCGGCGTCCTCGATCCAGCGGTCGAGCGTCGCCTCGTCCCAGGTGAAGCCGGAACTCTTCAGCGGTTCTGAGAACTTGAAGTCGCCTCGTGCCGCCGCCGATTTGCCGACGATGTCGTGCAGATTGGGGCCTTGCCGGTTGGCCCCGCCCTTCTCGGCAGTGTGGCAGACCCCGCAACTCGACAGGAACTGCGCCTTGGCCCTGGCGGGGTCGACCTCCTGCGCCATGGCAGGCCACGTTGCGCAGCAAACAAGAGCGACCCAGACGGCCGTAGCTGTCAGGCTGTCCGGATTGGCGCCCGCACGGCGCCGTTGCGGCGTGCGCTCGTCGATAGCTGAAGCCAAGGCTCTGGACCTCTTCGGTTAAGGTCGAGAGAGCTTAGGAGCGCCCCGGAGCGGGCGGGTAGTATAGGACTACTACAATTCAAAACAGTGGGAGAAACTTCTCCTGCGCCCTATTCGGCCGCCGTATGGAAGGCCTGCACCGCCTCGCGCTGCAGCGTCTCGCAATCGCTCTCATGGCTGCGAACCTCGGCGAGATAGGTCAGACAGGCGCAGCGCAGCAGCGAGGTGAAGTTCATCTCCTCCTCCTGGAACTCCAGCACCTCGTCATGCAGCTTGCTGAGGAAGCGCCCGAGCGTCACACCCTGCAGCAGCGCGATCTCTTCCAGGATGTCCCAGAAGGCAGCTTCGAGCCGTATCGAGGTCGCATGTCCGCCAAGGCGGATCGAGCGCGTCTGATAGGCATAGCGATCGGCGGTCTGGGCCGAGAAGATCCGGCACATGGTCACCTCCCTGATGGCGTTTTGTCGCCTTGGGGACAGGATGGCCTTGGCGGCGGCATGTGTAAACCGTTACAGAAGTTTGTCGTCGCGCCAAGCTAGGCCGGGGAGCTCACGACCGGCCGCACTGGCGCAACCCCGACCGGCTTTGCCGGGCCGGCCGCTCGCCGCAGAGCCCTACGACTAAGGTGTTCCGACATTGCGGGCCGATCACGGGGCCCGTTCGGTGCCGATCGACAGATTGGCACCGTGCGCGCAATTGCCGTAGACAACTGCCCGCGGCGCCCGGTCCGTGACCTCGCGCAGCCCATCGACGTCTCCGACGCCATGATCCACGTCGCAAGGGTCAGCCTCTTACGTCGTGTCAGCCGCTGAGCTTGATCTCAACCGGACTCTCAGGCTGCCGAGGCGCCCTGTCGTCAGGGAAAGAGGCCCGGAGGCAGCGGCGGCTGCGCGTTGAGCAGCGTGATCGTCACCCGTCGGTTCGGCGGGATGTAGGGATTGTCGGGGAAGAGCGGCTCGGTGTCGGCGCGTCCGATCACGGACGTGAAGCGGTCGTTGGGGAGCCCGGCACCCGAGAGGATCTCGCGCACGGCGAGCGCGCGCCCGGTGGTGAGGTTCCAGGAACCGACAACCCGCGCGGAACCCGGGCGGGCGGCGGCCGTGTGGCCGGCGACAGACAGCTGGTTGGGCAGCTGGCGCAGAGTGGGCGTCAGCGCCTCCAGCACGCGACGGGTGCGCTCATAGGGGTCGACAGAGCCCTCGGGGAACATGGAGCGGCCGTTATCATCCACGAGGGAAACGTTCACCCCGTCCTTGGTCTGCTCGATCACGATGTTGCGCGAAAGCTCGGCAATTTCGGGCATGCTCTGGAGCGCCTGCCGAAGGCTCGCTATGGCGCTGTAGTTGGTTTGCACGGCGGCGGCCCGGCGGCTGTCCTCGCGGTCGCTGGCGCCGCCCGAGCTGGTCAGGCGCGCTTTGTCGTCCTGCCCGGTCGTGCCCTTCGCCGAGTCGCGGGGCGCCGACGCCTTATTGCCTGCCTTGTCCAGGGCAGTGCCCATCAGGATGCCGCCAGCGCCACTGGTGCCCGGGCTCAGAGCGGACGTCGGCGCGAAGTATTCCGCCAGGCCTTCCTTCTGCTCCTGCGTCGTCATGCTGATCAGCCACATCAGCAGAAAGAACGCCATCATCGCGGTCACGAAGTCCGCATAGGCGATCTTCCAGGCTCCGCCATGGTGCGCATGAGCGGCCTTCTTGACCTTCTTGACGATAATCGTCTGGGCGGGCTTGGCCATCGAGTCCCTACTGGAGATTGGGCCGGATCTACGCGGCCAGTTTGGCGGTTTCCGCTTCCACTTCGCTGAAGGTCGGGCGGACGTCGCTCATCAGCGCCTTGCGGGCGAATTCGACCGCCATCACCGGCGGCTGGCCGCTGATATGGGCGAGGAGACCCGCCTTGAGTGACAGGAAGTATTTGGCCTCAGCCTCGAAGGTGCTTTTGAGCGACGACGCCATGGGCGCGAAGAAGCCGTAGGCGACGAAGACGCCGAAGAAGGTGCCGACGAGCGCGCCGCCAATCAGATGTCCCAGCACCTCCGGCGGCTCCTTGATCGCCCCCATCGTCTTGATCACGCCGAGCACGGCCGCGACGATGCCGAGCGCCGGTGTTCCGTCGGCGATCGACTGCATGGCCGAAACGAGACGCTCCTGCTCCTGGTGATGCGTCTCCAGTTCCTCGTCCATGAGAGCATCGATCTCGTGGGCGTTGTTGGCGCCAAGTGTCAACATTCGCATGTAGTCGCAGACGAACTCGACCGCATGATGGTTCGCAGCAAAAGTCGGGAAGGCATTGAACAGCGTCGACTCGCTCGGATTTTCAATATGCGGCTCGACGGCGAGCATGCCTTTCTGCTTCACGAGCTTGTACAGGGAATACTGCATCCCTAGCAGTTCGACATAGCATTCCTGGCTGTACTTGGAGCCCTTGAAGATCGTGCCGAGCATGGACGGCACGGCCTTGAGCACCGGCGGGGGATTGCCGATGATGAAGGCACCGATCGCTGCACCGAGGATGATGACGAACTCGAACGGCTGCCAAAGGACCTCGAGGTGGCCACCCATCGCCGCGTAGCTGCCGAAGACGCAGACGAAGACAATGATTGCGCCGACGATCAGCCGCATGGTGTGTCACCCTCGCACCGCAGCAGCCACAGCCCGTGCGAAGCCACCACTCTTCCGAGGAAATGACTGACTAAGGTTAAGAGCGAGTTTATGGCCCGTCGCGCGCAGGCTTGTAAGCGTCGTCCTCCGGCCACGGCTTGGCGCGGCAAGGCAGGCCCAGGGGAGAAAGCCGGGGTGCAATGAGGCTCCGCCAATCCCGGTGACCGGCGTCCAATAGGGGACCGTTTCCCGGGATCATCTCTGCTGCACCGCGTGCTGTGGCGCGGCGAGGCTAAGGATGATGCGCGTGGCCGCTCCACATAGGCATGAGCCATTGTGCATCCGCTCGTCCTGCTCCGCACGCCCGAACACGTCCGTCCGAGAGCCACGGAATATGGGTGGCGGGGCTCGCAACAGCGTCCGAGACGGGCCGGAAGCAGCCGCTCCAGCTAGGAAGCGGCCCTCAGACCCGCCCGCCCTTCAGCGCCCTCAGCACCTTCTCGCCCGGGCGTCCGGTCTGCGGCATGCCGACCTTGCTCTCGACATCCTTGATCGCCGCCCGCGTCAGCGCGCCGACCGCGCCATCGGGCTCGCCGACATTGTAGCCGCGCTGGATCAAGAGGCGCTGCAATTCGCGGCGCTGCTCGCGCGAGAGCGGCAGGTCGTCGGTCGGCCACTCGCCCTGCACGCCCGGCCGGCCGCGTAGGCGATCGGAAAGGAGGGAAATGGCCAAGGCATAGGAATCCGCGCCGTTGTAGCTGTAGGCGGCATCGTAGTTCTTGAAGACGAGGAAAGCCGGGCCACTGCGGCCGGCGGGCATCAGCAGGCCGGCATTGCCGGAGCCGGTCAGCGCCGAACCGTCGAACTTGACGATGCCCTGGCTCGCCCAATGCGACACCGGCCGCTTGGGATTACGGCCCGTCCCGCCGGAGTAGCTACCCGGAACCCGCACCTCATAGCCCCAGCTCGCGCCGGTGACCCAGCCGGCCTTGTCCATGAAATTGGCGGTCGAGTGCAGCGCGTCCGGGATCGAGTCGACAAGGTCGCGCCTTCCGTCGCCATCGCCATCGACGGCGAGCCTGAGATAGGTCGAGGGGATGAACTGGGTGTGGCCGAAGGCACCGGCCCAGGAGCCGAACAATCGCTCGGGGCGGACATCGCCGCGCTGGATGATCTGCAAGGTAGCGATCAGCTCGCCCTTGAAGAAGGCGTTGCGGCGCGGCGCCAGGCAGGCGCCGGTCGAGAGTGCCTGGACCAGCGGCATCTTGCCACGGGCCTTGCCGAAATCGCTCTCGACGCCCCAGACCGCTGCGATCGTATGGCGGTCGACGCCGAAGCGCTGCTCGGCGGCGGCGAGCGTCGAGGCGTGCTGGCGCATCATCGAGCGGCCTTCCGCGACCTTCTCCTCGTCGACCAGCGTGCCGAGATAGTCCCAGATCGGGGTCTTGAACTCCGGCTGGTTGTTCATCGCCTCGATCACCTTCATGTCGGGCGTGACGCCCGCCATGGCACGATCGAAGGTGGCGCCGGAGACGCCCTTGGCCGCAGCGGCCGAACGCAGGCCGGCGACGCAGGAGTCAAAATCGGCCCGGGCCGCGGTCGCGGCGGCGAGGACGAGAGGCAAGGCCAGGATCAATGTGCGCATAAGTCCACCGAATCGCAGGATTGACGCAAAACTAGGGCGCTGCGGTTAACGGAGGTTAACCATGCGAGGCCTGCCGCGCGCGGAACGCCGAAACCGGCTATGTCTGATCGACCTCTTCTTCCGCGCGAATCGCCGCAGGCCCGCATGTCTACCGCCGCCATCGAAGCGCTCGGCTTCTGCGCCGCCCTGCTCACCACCTTCTGCTGGCTGCCGCAGGCCTGGCAGACAATCAAGACGCGCGACACCAGCGGCATCTCGCTGTGGACGCAGGCGCTTTTTGCCACCGGCATCGTGCTCTGGCTGATCTATGGCGTGCTGATCGCCTCATGGCCGCTGATCGGTGCCAATACGGTGACGCTCGCGCTGGTGCTGATCATCCTGACGATGAAACTCCGCTACGGCTGAGCCGTTGATCCCGCCGATCCTGCGCAAATCCGGACCCTGCCATGCCAACCCTCAGCGCCGCCCATCTCTTGCCGATCGCCATGCTGATCGGCTCGAACGTCTTCATGACCTTCGCCTGGTACGGCCATCTCTCCTACAAGAGCACGGCGATCTGGCTGGCGATCCTGGCGAGCTGGATGATCGCGCTGCCGGAATACATGCTCGCCGTACCGGCCAACCGCATCGGCTCAAGCGTCTATTCGGCCGCCGAGCTGAAGACGATGCAGGAGGTGATCACGCTCTGCGTCTTCGCCGGCTTCTCCGTGTTCTGGCTCAAGGAGCAGCTGACTTGGAACCATGCGATCGGCTTTGCGCTGATCGCGGCCGGCGCCTTCTTCATCTTCCACGCCAAGGCCTGAGCGATGGCGCCGATCCCGCACTCCGGACACCCTGCCGTCGAAGCCTATCTCGCCGAGGGCTATGGCAGCGTCGTCGGCATGTCCTCGCGCTTTGCGGCGGCAATCTGCGCGCGGCTGCTGCGTTTGCAGACGGAAGAGGGGGTCGGCGGGCCGATCGCCGAAATCGGCGCTTTCGAAGGTCGCTTCTTCATCGCGCTGGCGCATGCGCTGGAGCCTGGCGAGCTTGCCCTCGGCATCGACATCTTCGAATGGCCAAATCCTGAGGTGAAGGATCGCTTCGAGGCGAACTGCCTGATGCACGGCATCGCGCCCGAGCGCCGTGTTACCATCAAAGCCGATGCCGGCACGATGTTGCCGGCAGAACTGATCGGCCATGCCCGCGGCGAGAAGCTGCGCTTCATCCATATCGATGGCGAGCATTCGCGCGCGGCCTTGAGCAAGGATCTGGCGCTCGCCACCGCCTGCCTTTCCGAGGGCGGGCTGATCGTGCTCGACGACATGCTGCACCCCGGCTACCCGACATTGATGGTCGCGGTGCAAGAGTATCTCTCGGCCAATCCCGACATCGTTCCGCTGTGCATCATCGACCGGGAGACCATTGTCGGCGCGACCAAGTTCGTGCTTTGCCAGCGCGACTGGTTCGAGCGTTATCAGGCGGTCATGCTGACGATCTTCAAGGAGCAGATCTGGCCGCTGGGAGCCGACTTCGAGCCACATTGGTGCCTCGTTCTGTCGCTCGACACACGGCTCGCCGAGATCACCTGATTCTCCCCGGATTGCCTCGAAGGATGCCTGCCTTGCTCAAGCCGATGACGCTCGCCCTGTGTCTTGCCACTCTCTCCGGCGCCGCCCTTGCCGGACCGACCTGCTCGCCGAGCGACGAGCGCGCTCGCATCCTCGCCTCGGCCTCGACCGGCAATCTGCATCGCGACTGGAAGGGCGGAAACCGTGTGGGCTATGGCTGGTCGCTGCAGGTCGACCGCAGCGTGCGCGACGCGGCCGGCACCGAGTACTATGTCGGCGATCTCTACGACACCAACGGACACCTCGCGACCCGCAAGGTCTTCGTCGTCGAGCGTGAATGGGATTGTGGGCCGTGACGGGCCCTTCCCGTCATTGCGAGGAGCGATAGCGACGAAGCAATCCAAGGAGGATGTCGAGCGCTGCCGCTCTGGATTGCTTCGCTTCGCTCGCAATGACGGAGTGACTTACCGCACCGGCCTGACGCGCAGCACCTTGCCGTTCGAGTCGTCGCTGAGCAGGTAGAGAAAACCGTCCGGCCCTTGCCGGACGTCGCGGATGCGTTCGCCGAGATTGCTCAGCAGGCGCTCTTCGCCGGTGACCTTCTCGCCATCGGTCGAGAGCCGCGACAGCAACTGGCCGGCGAGCGCGCCGACGAAGAGCGAGTTCTTCCAGGCCGGCCATCTGTCACCGGTGTAGAAGGCGGCGCCCGAGGGCGCGATCGACGGGTCCCAGTAGAACAGCGGCTGCTCCATGCCGGGCTTAGCCGTGCCGTCGCCGATCTTCACGCCGGAATAGTCGATGCCATAGGTGATGACCGGCCAGCCATAGTTCAGGCCGGCCTTGGGTGTGTTGACCTCGTCGCCGCCGCGCGCGCCGTGCTCGGCCGTCCAGAGCTGGCCGGTCTGCGGATGCAGCGCCGCGCCCTGCACGTTCCGATGACCGATCGACCAGATCTCCGGCGCCCAGCCCGGCTTCTTCGGATTGCCTTCTGCCGCGCCGCCCTCCGGCTTGATGCGCAGGACCTTGCCGATATGGTTCTCCAGGTTCTGCGCCTGGTCGCGCTGGCTGTAGCGGTCGCCAACGGTGACGAAGAGCGCGCCGGTACGGTCGAAGATCAGACGCGAGCCGAAATGCATGTTGCTGGCGATCGTCGGCATCTGCCGGAAGATCACGCTCAGTCCCTCAAGCGCGTTGCCGTTGGCGCTGAGCCGGGCGCGGGCGACGCTGGTGCCGTTGCCGTTGGCGCGCGGCTCGGCGAAGGAGAGATAGATGTAGCGGTTCTGGGCAAAGTTCGGATCGAGCACGACATCGAGCAGGCCGCCCTGCCCGCGCGCGACGACATTGGGTACGCCCGAGATCGGCGCCGAAAGCTTGCCGTCGTTGCCTACCAGCCGAAGACGGCCCGGCCGCTCCGTCACCAGCATGCGTCCATCGGGCAGGAAGGCGAGGCCCCAGGGGTTCTCTAGCCCGCTCGCCACCGTCTCGACCACGAGTTCGCCTGCGCTCGACGGGTAGCGCTGCTGCGACATGGCAGGCGCTGCCGCAAGGGTGGAAGCAAGGGCGGCAGCAAAAACGGGGCGCATCGACATCTCCTGATGATGGGTCACTCCGGACGAACGGCTTCAGCCATGCCGATCCGGGGCGACCCGTTCAAAGAGAATGCACGATTCAGCCGCCGGTTGCTTCGAGTTCACGCCGAAGTGAGACGATCTGCGAGGTTTCGTCCAATGCAACGTCGGCGCTGGTGACCACCGCGCCAGCCGGAAGGTCACGCTTCAACGTCACGCCATGCGCCAGGCCGATCGGCAGCGCCTTCGCCGCGCGACTGGCGGCGGCCGGCATCAGCTTGCCATAGACGGTGTAGCCGCCCTCCCCGTCCAACATCTCGCCTGCCTTGAGATCGCGCTTGGCGGTCGCAACTGCATCGCCGCGCCAGCCTTTGGTCGCCCCCGTCGGCTCGCCGCGCAGCGCCGCGTTCAGCACCGAGAGCGAGAGTTCGAGCCCGATCAGATGGAAGGGCTTGTACATCGCCGCATAGAGGCCGGTGGAATCGGTCGGCAGCCCATACTGCTTGAAACAGGCGGCGGCATAGGGGTTCGGCGCCTTCAGCACGACATAGACGCCCCAGCGCAGGTCGCGGAAGACCGGCCGCCCGTCGCGCTCCAGCGAGGAGACGACCTCGACCATGCCGTCATGCTCGAGCTGGCCGCCGGCCGCCTTCGGCCGCAGGATATGGGCGAGATCGTCGACACCGCAGGGCGGGAAGGCGAGGCCATTTTCCGGCACGTCGAGACCGCTGGCATTGGCGATCGCCGCCATCTCGATCGCCGATTTGGTGCCGTCGAGGAAGGAGTTGAACATTTGCGGGTTCATGCCAGCAGCCTTCGCCGCTTCCGGCGTCAGCCCATAATGGCCCCAGACCTCGTCCGGCGTGACGCGGTGATAGGCTGGCAGATACTTGGTACCCTTGCCGGCGGCCGCGACGGTAAAGCCGGAGGCCCTGGCCCAGTCGACCATCTCGGCGACAAGGGCGGGCTGGTCGCCATAGGCCATGGAATAGACCACGCCGGCAGCCTTCGCTTTGGCTGCAAGAACAGGGCCGACCAGCACATCGGCCTCGACATTGACCATCACGACATGGCGCCCGGCCGCGATCGCGGCGAGCGCATGGCGGGCGCCGGCGGCCGGATGCCCGGTCGCCTCGATCACCACCTCGACGCCATCCATTTCCGCGGCGGCGACGCCGCTGTCGACGAAGCGCGTGGCGGCGATGCGGGCCTCGTCCCAGCCGACGGTGCGACAGGCCTGACGCGCCCGCTCGGGATCGAGATCGGCGATCGCCGCGACCTCCAGCCCCTCGATATGCGGGACCTGGGCCAGGAACATCGAGCCGAACTTGCCGGCGCCGATCAGGGCGCAGCGAACGGGACGGCCGGCCTCGGCGCGGGCGGCGAGCTTTGGCATCAGGTTCATCGCATCGCCCTTTTCTCGCTGGCCGTCACGGTGCGGGGATCGTGCCGCGTACGCTGATGCCTCCGTCAGGCTCGCGACGCAGCACCACGATATCGCCCGACCTGGGGAACACTCCGGTCAGAGCAGTGATGTTGACCTGATGGGTCACCATCACGACCGTTCCCGCATCGCGCGGCAGGCTGGACAGCCGCCGTCGGAGCGCAGTCGTTGCAGACTCGCGCTCGCCGGAGCGGCCGAAGAAGGAGTTCAGCGCCTCGGGTGCGTCCTCGACGGTCCCCAGGCTCATGAGCTGCGCGGTGTCGCGCGCCCGGCACCACTGGCTCGTGAGCACGAGGCCGACGCGCACGCCGCGCCGGCGAAACTCATCCCCGATCCGGCGGGCCTGTGCGCGGCCTTGCTCGCCAAGATTGCGCTGCGTCGCGCAGTCGCCGATCCGGAAGCCGGCCGGATCGCCGACCCCGGGAGCCTCGGCATGACGCAGCAGCGCGATGTGCCCAGGCGTGGCAAGCGCATCCCACAGGGCGTCTGCGCTCTCTCGCGCCGCCCCGGTCGCCGCAAACGGCAGCCCGGCGAGCGCGACCAGCACGAGCCGGCGCGGCAGCGACGTAGGCACGCCCATCGGAAGGCTCACTCCGGCTTGACGCCGGCTTCCTTGATGATCTTCTCCCAGGTCGCGATTTCCTGCTGGTGATAGGGCCGGAAGGCGGCAGGGTCGCGGACCTTGAGCGTGAAGCCGAGCTTGAGGATCTGCTCGGCGATCGCCGGCTTGGCGAGCGAGGCCAGCACGGCCTTCGACAGCGTGTCGAGCACTGGCGCCGGCGTCGCGGCGGGAGCGAAAAAGGCGGCCCAGCTGTCGGCGTCGGCATCGCTCACGCCCTGCTCGCGCAGGGTCGGGATGTCCTTGGCGCGCGGATTGCGCTCCGGGCTCGCCAGCGCGATCGCGCGCAGATTGCCGGCGTTGATCTGCTCCAGCACGGACGGCAGCGTCGAATTGGCGATGTCGATGCGCCCGCCGATGATCTCCTGCACCAAAGGCGCCGCGCCCCTGAACGGCACATGCGTCATCTTGATGCCGGTACGCTGCATGAACAGCTCCATGGCGAGGTGCGAGCCGGAGCCGACGCCGGTCGAGCCATAGTTGAGCTTGCCCGGATCGGCCTTGGCGAGCGCGATCAGCTCCTTGATGTTTTTGGCCGGCAGGTCGTTGCGGACGACGAAGGCGTGCTCGAAGGCGCCGACACCGGCGACCGGCGCGAAATCCTTGACCGCGTCATAGCCGGGGTCCTTCAGCAGGAACATGTTGTTCCCGTGCGTCTGGTTGTTGCCGAAGATGAAGGTGTGGCCGTCGGCAGCGCCATGCGCGACAGCGCGGGTGCCGACCGCGCCCGAGGCGCCGGCGCGGTTGTCGACGACGACGTTCTGGCCGATCGAGGTCGAAAGGTCCTGGGCGACGAAGCGCGCGATCGCATCGGTCGGCCCGCCCGCCGGATAGGGCACGACCAGGGTGATCGGCTTCGACGGATAGCTCTGCGCCCGGACGATGGCCGGAGCGAAGACGGCGCCGGCAACGAGGCCGAGCGTGGAACGGCGGGTCAACGACATGAATTTCCTCCCGGGAGCCCGATTGGGAGACGGGCTTTCGCGGCAGGATTAGGGGCAAAGAGATTTTTCGTCCAGCAGCCGGCTACCGCCGCCGTCATTCTCGGACGGAGCGAAGCGCAGATCCGAGAATCTCGTGACGAGAAGGCACTCATCGGAGCCTCCTCCGTCCTGAGATGCTCGGGTCAAGCCCGAGCATGACGGGCGTTACGCCGCAAACCCCGCCCGCTTCAGACGCTGCACCGCGACGTCCAGCGCCTGCAGGAAGGCCGAGCGATCCTTCTGCGAGAACGGCTTCGGCCCGCCGCTGACGCTGCCCATGGCGCGCAGGTCTTCCATCATGTCGCGCGTCGCCAGCGCCATGCCGATCGAGGCCTCGGTGAAGGGCTTGCCGGTCGGGCCGATCACATCGGCGCCGGCCTTGATGCAGCGGTCGGCGAGCGGAATGTCGGCGGTGATGACGATCGCGCCGCGGGCGGCACGCTCGGCAATCCAGTCGTCGGCGGCATCGAAATTGCCGGGCACGACGACGCGCTCGATCCAGGGCTCGCGCGGCACCTGCATGAAGCTGTTGGCGACGACGAAGACCTTGAGCCGGTGCCGCTCGGCGACGCGATAGACCTCCGGCTTCACCGGGCAGGCGTCGGCGTCGATGTAGATCACGATCGTCGTGGGAGCGTCCATGGTGCCGGCATCGCAGCCGAACGGCCCCTGCGCAAGCCTTTATGCCGGCCTTATGCCTCAAAACACCTTCCGCATGGCGGCCTTATCGGGGGCGGACCTACATCATCGGCATCGATGGAGGTCGATATGTCGATGAACACCAACTTGTTCCGCACCAGCCAGCAGCGCCGCGCCCGCGCCGTCTATGACAGCGTCGCCAGCCGCCGCCCGGCCGTTGGAATCCTCTGCGCCGAGATGGTCGCGCTCGCCGTGTTCGCACTGGCAGCCGCCGCCTTCATCGGCCTGCGCGCCTGGTTCGCCTTGCCGAACTGATCGCATCATCATGGGACAATTCAAGCCGCTGCAGCCGCTCAATGGCGAGAGCCATCTCTTCCTGGTCGGCCAGTCCAGCCACGGCTTCTGGGTCGCGCGCGACCTCGAAGGCCGCAGTGAGGGCATCTTCCGCAATCAGAAGGAGGCGGTGCGCTTCGCCCTCTCCGAGGGCGGCCACCCAAATGCCGTGCTGATCTCCCCGAACGGAGTCGAGCCGAGCTATGGCATGGGCGTCCATTGAGGGTATGCCCAGTGCCGACAAGGCGAGCCGCGACCTCGACAGGGCGCTGCTTGCCATTTTCCTGGAAGCCGCCGGCGCACTGATCGACCAGCTTGTCGACGCCGGCATCGGCGATCCTGCCGATATTGCCCGCCGCCTCAACCGGCGCGGTTTTCCCTGCTTCGGGCGGCCACGCTGGAATGCCGTCGCGGTTGCGACAGTCCTGCGCCGTCGCGAGCGCCTGCGCGAGGCCGCCTGAGCGGGGTGGTCCCGTCAAGAAAGCGCGTGCTCTCGCCGCGACTCTGCCCTAGGCTCCGCTTCTGCTTCGACTTCCGGCCCGATTCCGCGGGCCGGCCGCGGCAGCCGGAAGCCGGCCGCCATGAGTTGAGACCCGCAGCCGTCCCGACCAGCACAGGTTCGAGCCCCTTCGATTCGAAGTGGCGACGCCTGACATTCCGACCGAAGGAGACGAGACATGGCAAAAGGCGAGCAGCGCAGCAATCGCGAGGCCAAGAAGCCCAAGAAAGACAAGCCGAAGGCGAGCGCGACCCCTCCGGCGGGCTTCGCCTCGGCCGTCGCTAAGGCAGCGGCGGGTCCGAAGAAGAAATGATCCGCTTCCGCACGATCGACCCTATCCAGCCCGAGAAGCCGGCACAGCAGCCGGCTCCCGTGCAAGCTGTCTCGGCTGTACAGGCAGAACCAGTGCCCGAGGGCACCCCTCCGGCAACCCGTAAGGGGCTGGTCCGCAAAACGCCGCTGCGGGCGAAGAAGGCCAAGACTGCCCCACTCCTCGACAGATAGGTCCTGGCGAATCAGCCTCAGGTCGCCTCGGCGACCTCGTCCGTCCAGACCCTGAATCCGTTCAGCGTGTTCGGCCCGAAGGTGGTGGCGATCGCGACATCGGCAGCATCGCGTCCGCGTGCGATCAGCACCCGGCCGATGCGGGGGACATTGTTACGCGGATCGAACATCTGCCAGCCGCAATCCAGGAAGGCCTCGAAGGAAGCGGCGAAATCGCCCGGCGGATAGGGCGGCTCCGTGCCGACATCGCCAAGATAGCAGGTGCAGTAGCGCGCCGGGATATTCATCGCCCGGCAGAAGGCGATGGCGAGATGGGCATAGTCGCGGCAGACACCGCGCCCTTCGCGATAGGCCTCGGAGGCGCTGCGGGTGACGCTGGCGTCCATATAGTCGAAGGCGATGCGCTGGTTGACGAAGTCGCAGATCGCCTGCACCCGCGCCGCGCCCGGCGGCGTATGACCGAAAAGCTCCCAGGCGAGATCGAGCAGGCGATCACTGTCGCAGAACCGGCTGGCGAGCAGGAAGACCAGGCACTCTTCCGGCAGGCGCTCCACAGGCACCTGCCCGGCCGAACGATCGAACGTCTCGGGCAGGCCGCTATCGCTGATCACCGCATCGGCGGAGATGCGCATCTTACCCTGCGGCGCCACCAGGCGGCTGCACCAGTTGCCGAAGCCGTCGCGGTAGGCGGTGACCGGTACCGGCGGCTGGATACGCATATGGTCGGGCATGGCGAGATCCGAGACCCGGCTGAAATGCACGTGCAGCATCAGGATCATCGGGGTCGGCTGCGGAAAGTCGTAGTCCAGTTCGTAGCCGATCTTGAGCTTCATGCTCGAGCTTTCTGCGCACCAGCGCGCGCGGTTGCCTTTTGGCTCCCCAGCCTCCGGCCACCATGCACGTTTCCGGCCAATGCGATACGGCTCCGCTCGGCAAAGCGTCGCGGCAGCTTCTTCCAAACGCCCGCCGGAAACGTCAGAACAGCTGACTTTCCCGATACGAGAGCCTGAGATCGACGATGAGCCAACTCTGGAGCGCGCGGGTCATGCCCGGGAGCGGCATCGCCAATATCCGCACGCCGCGCCTGATTTTGCGCATGCAGATCATCGATGATTTCCCAGCCTATGCGCGGTTTCTGGCCTCGCCGCGCTCTGCCGGGATGGGAGGCCCATTCGATACACGCGCCGCCTGGGGGCTGTTCTGTCACGATTTGGCCCTTTGGCAGCTTTTCGGGCACGGCGCGCTCATGATCGACCTGAGCGAAACCGGGGAATGCATCGGCCAGGTGGGCATCAACCACGGGCCGCTGTTTCCGGAAAAGGAGTTGGGCTGGCTCGTCTATGACGGGAACCAGGGCAAGGGTTACGCAACCGAAGCCGCCTCGGCGCTGCGTGACTGGGCCTTTACGGCGCTGGGGCTGCCGTCGCTCGTCAGCTATATCGATCCGAACAACGCCCCGTCCATCGCCGTCGCGGAGCGACTCGGAGCGACGCTCGACCCGTCTGCCCCAAGGGAAGATCCGGACGATCTCGTCTACCGTCACCGCCCGCTTTGAAAAAGACGAGGAGATGCGGACACCGCCGGCTATTCGCGTTGTTTCTGACCGATATCAAGCACGCGCGCTTGCGGCGGCCGCGCTTGAGTCCTAAACCACGCCCGCGCCCGCGACGTGCGCCTTTGCCCTCCCGGAGATCTCCCATGGCTTTCCTTGCCGACGCCCTGAAGCGCGTGAAGCCGTCTGCGACCATCACCATCACGCAGAAGGCGCGCGACCTGAAAGCGCAGGGCAAGGACGTGATCTCGCTCTCCGTCGGCGAGCCCGATTTCGACACGCCGGACAATATCAAGGAAGCGGCGATCGCCGCCATCCGCCGGGGCGAGACCAAGTACACGCCGGTCGCCGGCATCCCGCAGCTGCGCGAGGCGATCACCCGCAAGCTGAAGCGCGAGAACGGCCTCGACTACAAGGCCAGCCAGACCATCGTCGGCACCGGCGGCAAGCACGTCATCTACAACGCGCTGCTCGCCACGCTGAACCCGGGCGACGAGGTGATCTGCGTTGCGCCCTATTGGGTCAGCTATCCCGAGATGGTCGCGCTCTGCGGGGGTACGCCGACCTTCTGCGAGGCGACGATCGAGAACAACTTCAAGCTCCAGCCGGCCGACCTCGAGGCCGCGATCACGCCGAAGACCAAGTGGCTGATCCTGAATTCGCCCTCGAACCCGTCGGGCGCCGCCTATACCCATGCCGAGATGAAGGCGCTGACCGACGTGCTGATGCGCCATCCGCATGTCTGGATCCTCACCGACGACATGTACGAGCACCTGGTCTATGGCGACTTCAAATTCGTCACCCCGGCCCAGGTCGAGCCCGGCCTCTACGAGCGCACGCTAACGATGAACGGCGTCTCGAAGTCCTACGCCATGACCGGCTGGCGCATCGGCTACGCGGCGGGCCCGCAGCACCTGATCAACGCCATGGACCTGGTCCAGGGCCAGCAGACCTCGGGCACCTCGGCGATCTCGCAATGGGCCGCGGTCGAGGCGCTCGACGGCACGCAGGAGCACATCCCGGTGTTCCGCAAGGCGTTCGAGCGCCGGCGCGACCTTGTCGTCTCCATGCTGAACCAGACCCGCGGCCTGAAGTGCCCGACGCCGGAAGGCGCCTTCTACGTCTATCCGGACTGCTCGGAGCTGATCGGCAAGACGCTGCCGAACGGCAAAAAGATCGAGACCGACGAGGATCTGGTCATGGGCCTCCTGGAGAACGAAGCGGTCGCGGCCGTGCACGGCTCCTCCTTCGGCCTCGGCCCGAACTTCCGCATCTCCTACGCCACCTCGGACGAGAAGCTGGAAGAGGCCTGTCGCCGCATCCAGCGCTTCTGCGCTGAGCTGCGCTGAGACTGGACAGAGGCCGGCGGCTCGGCTGCCGGCCTCGTCGTGATCCGCATGACACTCGACGACCAGCGCGCCCTGATGCTCTCGGGGCGCATGTATGACGATCTCACGCCCGAGCTGATCGCAGCGCGGGCCCGGGCCGTTACCCTGACAGACGCCTATAACCGCAGCCTCGGCCAGCCGCAGGCTGAGCGCGAGGCGCTGCTGCGCGCTTTCCTGCGCGAGGTCGGCCCCGGGGCGCTTTTCGAGCCTAATTTCCGCTGCGAGTTCGGCTTCAACATCAGCATCGGCCGCAGTTTCTACGCCAATTTCGACTGCGTCATGCTGGATGGCGGCGAAATCACGATCGGCGATCATGTCCTGCTTGGCCCGCGCGTCGGCATCTACACCTCCAACCACGCCATCGACCCGGCCGAGCGCGTGGCGGGCGGCTGCTATGCCAGGCCGGTGACGATCGGCAACCGGGTCTGGGTCGGTGGCGGCGTCCAGATCATGCAGGGCGTCAGCATCGGCGACGATGCGATCATCGGCGCCGGCAGCGTGGTGACGCGCGATGTCCCGGCCGGGGTGATCGCTGCCGGCGTGCCCTGCAAGGTGCTGCGCGAGATCACCGACGCCGACAAGACCGGGTTTCGCTCGTCGCGCCCTTGAGTGGCTTCGGCCGTTTCCGGGCTTCGTGAATTGCAGTCGTCCGCACTGTTGGATAACGCTCCGGCATGAACCGCCGTGCGCTCCTTCTTCTCGCCGCCCTCTGCTCACTTTCGGCCGGCGCCGAGGCTCAAACACCCCTGCCCTCGCTCTCCGTCCGCGAGGCGCATGAGGCGGCCAAGGCCGGCAAGCTTGTCCTCGTCGACATCCGCACTCCGGAGGAATGGACCGACACCGGCGTGCCGGAAGGCGCGATCAAGCTCGACATGACCGGCAGCGCCTTCGAGGTCAGGCTGGCGGCCCTGAAGCTCGACCATCCCGGCAAGCCGATCGCGCTGATCTGCCGGACCGGCAACCGGACCTCGACCTTGCAGAAAAAGCTCGTCGGGCGCGGCTGGACGAATCTGGTCGACGTCCGCGGCGGCCTGCTCGGCAATCCCAAGGACAAGGGCTGGCTGGCGGAAGGCCTGCCGGTGACGAGCTATCCGTGACGCGCTTCCTTCTCCCCTCGGGGGAGAAGGTCCGGCAGGGGATGAGGGCGGTACGACGGGGTGAGACAAGGACCAGCTGAGCCTATCCTACCCTCATCCGTCAGCGCTTCGCGCTGCCACCTTCTCCCCCGAGGGGAGAAGGATTCAAGAGGTCCGGCCGCCGCTCCCGCGTGATCCGCTCCGCCTGCTCGCGCCGCCATCTGGCGATACGGGCATGATCGCCGGAGAGGAGCGCCTCGGGCAGGCCCCTGCCCTCCCATTCGCGCGGGCGGGTATAGTGCGGGTATTCGAGCAGGCCGTTCTCGAAGCTTTCCTCCGTACCGGAGGCTTCCTTGCCCATCACCCCGGGAATCAGGCGCACGCAGGCGTCGAGCAGCACCATGGCGGCCATCTCGCCACCGGAGAGGATGTAGTCGCCGACCGAGATCTCGGTCAGGCCACGCCCTTCGATCACGCGCTCGTCGACGCCCTCGAAGCGGCCGCAGACGATGACGACGCCGTCCCCGGCGACATAGTCCCACACCATGCGCTGGCTGAGCGGCCGTCCGCGCGGCGACATCAAAAGGCGCGGCCGAGTATCGTCGGCCGGAACCGCCGCATCGATCGCCGCCGCCAGCACGTCGCAGCGCAGCACCATGCCGGCGCCGCCGCCGGCAGGCGTGTCATCGACATTGCGATGGCGGCCGATGCCGTGCTCGCGGATCTGGTGCGTCTCCAGCGACCAGAGCCCGGTGCGCAGGCCCTCACCCGCCAGCGAGGCGCCGAGCGGGCCGGGGAACATATCGGGATAGAGGGTCAGGACCGAGGCGCGGAATGCCATCGCTCAAGCAAAGCGCAGCGCCGGATTGCCGTCCAGCGCCGCATAGTCGTCGACACTGGCGATGACGTTGTCGAAGGCGGCGAAGGCCGCGGCCGGCAGCATGGTCAGCACCGCGACCGCACGCATGCCGGCGCGCCGCGCCGCCTCGACGCCGTTCGGCGCATCCTCGAAGACGATGCAATCGGCCGGGGCGACACCCATGCGCTCGGCCGCCGCCAGGAACATGTCGGGATGCGGCTTGCCGGGATAGCCCTGGCTCGGCGAGACGATGGTGGCGAAGCGCTGGCGCAGCGACAGCGTGTCGAGGATCAGGGCGATATTCGGCGGAGCGGCGGCGGTGCCGACCGCCATCGGGACGGAATGATCGCGCGCCCGGTCGAGCAGGTCGATCAGGCCGCCGAGCGGCTTGACCAGCGGACCGTAGACCTCGCGGTAGAGCCCTTCCTTCTCCTCGGCGAGCCGGTCGAGCTCGGCCGCGTCGGCGCCAGGGAAATGCGGGCCGATGATGTCGGAGATCGCCATGCCGGCCGTGCGCGCCGAGAAGGTCGCGCGCTCGAAGGGCAGGCCGTGCTTGCGGTACCAGACCTCCCAGGCGTCGTCATGGTAGCGCATATTGTCGACGATGGTGCCGTCCATGTCGAAGATCAGGCCCTTGGCCGGCGTCTCAGGCAGCATCGTCATCCTCGAACAGACCGGCGGGAGGCAGGGCCTCGATGCGCTTGGCGGCGATGTCGATGCGTGGCGCATAGGCCTTGGTGAAGGGCATCAGCACCGAGCGGCCATCCGGCGTCTCGATGTCGATGAGGTCGCCGGCGCCGTAATTGGCGACGGCGGTGACGGTCCCGAGAATGGCTCCGTCAGGACCGATGACGCTGCAGCCGACGAGGTCGGCCTGCAGGAACTCGTCCTCGTCCTCGGGCGCCGGCAGGCGCGAGCGCTCGATATGGAGCTTGACGCCGTTCAAGAGCTCGGCCGCCTCGCGGCTGGTCACGCCCTTGAGCCGGGCGACGACCACTTCCTTGGCGGGCCGGATATCGGCGATCTCGAAACGCCGGCCCTTCTCGTCGACGAGCGGGCCGTATTCAGCCAGCGCCATCGGGTCGGCCGTGAAGGTCTTGATCCGGACCTCGCCGCGCACACCATGCGGCGCGCCGACGATGCCGAGCAGGACGAGTTCGTCGCTCATCGATGGCCCTTCAGGGACAGACCGTCAGACCGCAAGGCCGCAATGCCTCTCCAGTTCGTCATGCTCGCCCTTGTGGCGAGCATCCACGTCTTGAACACGACCTTGGGGGACGGAAGACGTGGATGGTCGGGACAAGCCCGACCATGACGGGAGAGGCTCACGCAGCTCACTCAGCCGCGGCTTCGGCCGGGGCGGCGTTCTTCTCGGCCTTCTTCTCGGCGCGCTCCTTGGCCTTGTCGCCGGGAACAGCCTTGTTCGGGTTGTTGCGGGCCGGGCGCTTGGCGACGCCGGCGGCGTCGAGGAAGCGCAGGACGCGGTCGGTCGGCTGGGCGCCCTTGGCGATCCAGGCCTTGGCTTTTTCCAGATCCAGGACAACGCGCTCGGGAGAATCCTTGGCCTTCATCGGGTCATAGGCGCCGATCTTCTCGATGAAGCGGCCATCGCGCGGCGAGCGAGCGTCGGCGACGACGATGCGGTAGTACGGGCGCTTCTTGGCGCCGCCACGGGTCAGGCGGATCTTGAGGGACATCTGTTTCTTCCTTCAGTCTTGCAGTCTTGCTTCACTTGACCGGCCATCACGACCGGGGTCTCAACCGTCATGCTCGGGCTTGTCCCGAGCATCCACGTCTTGAACACCACGCTCGATCAGCGAAGACGTGGATGGTCGACACAAGGTCGACCATGACGCCTCGCCCGAACGCGGACGAACAACTCACTTCTTCTTCCCCCCGAACGGGTTGCCGAGGCCGGGCAGACCGCCGAGGCCGGGCAATTTCGGCATCATGCCGGCGGGCGGGGTGACGCCCTTGGGCAGACCAGGGAAGCCGCCCGGAGGCAGCGAAGGCATGCCGCCGCCGGCCCCCAACTGCTTCTGCAGTTCGGCGAGCTGGGCGGGATCCATCTTCGAAGGGTCGGGCATGCCGGCCGGCATGCCGCCGCCGCCGAGGCCGAACATGCTGCCGAGCTTGCCGAGCATGCCACCCTTCTGGCGGGCCATCTGCTTCATCATGTCCGCCATCTGGCGGTGCATCTTGAGTAGCTTGTTGATCGCCTCGGGCGAGGTGCCGGAGCCGGCGGCGATGCGCTTCTTGCGGCTGTTCTTGAGCAGATCGGGATTCCTGCGCTCGGCCGCCGTCATCGAATTGATGATCGCGATCTGCCGGGCGATGACCTTGTCGTCCATCTTGGCGTTGGCGATCTGGTTCTTCATCTGCGCCATGCCGGGCAGCATGCCCATCAACCCGCCGAGGCCGCCCATCTTCTCCATCTGCTGGAGCTGGGTGCGCAGGTCGCCGAGGTCGAAATTGCCTTTGGCGAGCCGCTGCGCCAGCTCCTGCGCCTTGTCGGCATCGACGGTCGCGGCAGCCTTCTCGACCAGGCCGACGATGTCGCCCATGCCGAGGATGCGGTTGGCGACACGCGAGGGGTGGAAGTCCTCGAGCGCATCGGTCTTTTCGCCGGTGCCGACGAGCTTGATCGGCTTGCCGGTGACGGCGCGCATCGAGAGCGCGGCGCCGCCGCGGCCGTCGCCGTCCATGCGGGTCAGCACGATGCCGGTGAGGCCGACGCGGCCGTCGAAGGCGCGGGCGGTGTTGACCGCGTCCTGTCCGGTCAGCGCGTCGGCGACGAGCAGGACCTCATGCGGATTGGTCGCCGCCTTGACCTCGGCGACCTCGGCCATCAGCGCCTCGTCGAGCGTGACGCGGCCGGCGGTGTCGAGCATGACGACGTCGTAGCCGCCGAGCTTGCCGGCCTCGATCGCGCGCCTGGCGATCTGCACGGCCGACTGGCCGGCGACGATCGGCAGCGTCTCGACGCCGACCTGCTTGCCGAGGATGGCGAGCTGCTCCATCGCGGCCGGGCGGCGCGTATCGAGCGAGGCCATCAGGACCTTCTTCTTGTCCCGGTCGGTCAGCCGCCTGGCGATCTTGGCCGTCGAGGTCGTCTTGCCCGAGCCTTGCAGACCCACCATCAGGATCGGCACCGGCGGCACGGCGTCGAAGGTGATGCCTTCGCCCTCGCCGCCGAGCGTATCGATCAGGACGTCGTTGACGATCTTGATGACCTGCTGGCCGGGCGTGACCGACTTCAGCACCTCGGCGCCGACGGCGCGCTCGCGCACCTTGTCGGTGAAGCTGCGCACGACCTCGAGCGCGACGTCGGCCTCGAGCAGCGCCCGGCGAACCTCGCGCAGCGCGGCGTTGACGTCGTCCTCGGTCAGCGCGCCCCTGCGGGTCAGGCCCGAGAGGATACCGGAAAGTCTGTCGCTCAGCGTGCCGAACATGCGGTCCTGCTTTGCCTGGCCTCAAGAAGTCGACATCACCTGCGCTATCCGCCAAACGGTTTCGCGCCCGAGGGCGCAGACGCGCTGTCGGGCGTTGACCTCCGGGCTCATGGCAGCTCAGCGAGCGGCCCGGTCGGCGGATGAGGTTTCGGCGATGTCGGCGAAACGAATGCGCGGGTTAAAGCCGGTAAATGCGGCGAAAGTCAAGCTGAAGCGCGCAAGTGGCGGCTGCGCCAGCCGCGCGCGATCCTCATCACGGAGATGACATGAAGCTTCCGGTCCTTGCCGCCGCCTTGTTCGCGCTCGGCCTCACCCAGGTGCAGGCCCAGTCCTGCGAAGGCAATTTCTCCGTGGTCGGCACGCCGATGTTGACCGGCCTGACCTACAAGACCTGGGACATGGTGCAAAAGCGCGCCCCGGCCCGGGTGCTGAAGGATCTCGGTGCCGCCGTCTCGGCCGAAGGCTTCGCCGACATGCGCATCGACAACGCCACCAGCTCGGTCCTCGCCATCCAGGAGACCTCCGGTTCCGGCCGACCGCAGCACCTGCGCATCACCGCTCGCAAGAGTGGCAGCGGCACGCGGGTCGATGCGGTCTTCGTCGTCCAGCAGGGCCAGGTCGCACCCGAAGGTTACGTCCGCGAGGCGCTCTGCCGCGTGATCTCGGGCGCGCAGGGCTAGTCAAGCGAGCGCGCGGCGCCTCGTCTCAGGCAGGCGCCGCGACAATCCCGCCAGAATCCGCCATTAGGCAGCTTCACCACCTGACGGCGACATGACCGGGATTCCGCATAGATGAAGACGCATTCGGGCGCAGCCCTCCTGATCGCCCTGCTTCTGGCCGGCTGCGCCGGGGCGCAGCGCGAAACCACGGCTCCGAGTCCGCGCAAGCAGGAACGGCTCGCCGCGGTGAAGGCCGACCCGGCCGAGGCGGTGCGCATCCTCAACGCCTATCGCGCCGGCAAGGGCCTCGGCCCGGTCAAACTCGATTCGACGCTGACGGCGATGGCCCAGCGCCAGTCCGACGCGATGGCGGCCAGCGACGATCTCTCCCACAGCGCCGGCGGCAGCTTCAATTCCCGCGTCAATGCCGCCGGCCTCGATACGGTGCGCGCTGCGGAGAATCTCGGCGCCGGCTATTATTCGACGCAAGAAGCGTTCGACGGCTGGAAGAAATCCTCCGGCCACGAGGCCAATCTCTCCATGCCGCAGGCGACGCGCATCGGCATCGCCTTGGCGAAGAACCCGCAGACCCGCTACGGCGCCTGGTGGACGCTGGTATTGGCCGGCGAGCCGGAGAAGCGGCGCGAGATGTCGGCCGGGCCGCTGGTGCCGGTACGCGGGGGGACGACGACCTTCCGCTGGGGCCCGCCACTCTAGGCCTACGACGGCGCCGTGATCGCAATCAAAAAAGCCTCTTTACAAGCGCCCCGGTCTGGTGATGGCTCTGGTTTTTAGCGGAGCCTCTACGTCATGACCTTCGAAAGCTGGGCCGCGTTCGCCGCCGCCACCGCCGTCCTCCTCGTCATCCCCGGGCCGACCATCCTCTTGGTGATCTCCTATGCGCTCGGCCAGGGCTGGCGCACCGCCCTGCCGATGGCGGTCGGCGTCGCGCTCGGCGACTTCACTGCGATGACCTTGTCCATGCTCGGCGTCGGCGCGCTGCTGGCGACCTCGGCGACGATCTTCACCGCGCTGAAATGGGCCGGCGCGGCCTATCTGATCTATCTCGGCGTCAAGCTCTTTCGCGCCGGCGGCAGCCTCGATGCCGAGCCGCGCCGGGATGCGAGCTCGGCGCTGAAGATGCTCGGCCATGCCTGGCTGGTGACGGCGCTGAACCCGAAGAGCATCACCTTCTTCGTCGCCTTCCTGCCGCAGTTCCTCGATCCCAAGGCCGATTTCTGGACGCAGATGCTGATCTTCGAGGCGACCTTCATCACCCTCGCCTTCGCCAATGCCTTCGGCTATGCGCTGATCGCCTCGCGCGCCCGCACCCTCGTCGGCAATCCGCGCGCGATCGGCCTGTTCAACAAGGCCGGCGGCACGCTGCTGATCGGCGCCGGCATCGCCACCGTCGCGGTGCGCTCGGGCAGCAACTGAAAGCCTAACAAGTGAACGAACGCGACGCGGACACGCTCGGCTTCTATGCCGCCGAGGCAGAAATCTATGCAGGGCGTGACCGCGAGCTCGGCGAGACTCGGCTGCGGCGCTTCGCCGGACTGCTCCCCGCCGGCGGCCTGGTCCTCGAACTCGGCTGCGGCGGCGGACAGGACAGCGAAGCCTTGCTGACGCTCGGCCTCGACGTCACCGCGACCGACGGCTCGCCCGAGCTCGCTGCGCAGGCGCAACAGCGGCTCGGCCGGCCGGTCTCGGTGCTGCTGTTCGAGGACCTCACAGCCGAGGCCGCCTTCGACGGTGTCTGGGCCAATGCCTGCCTGCTGCATGTCCCGCGCCCTGCCCTGCCCGGCATCCTCGCCAGAGTGCGCCGGGCACTGCGGCCGGGCGGCGTCTTCTATGCCAGCTTCAAGGCCGGCGAGGCGGAAGGGCGCGACCGCTTCGGCCGCTACTACAACTATCCGGATGCCGATTGGCTGCGATCGGCCTATGGCGACGGGCGTTGGCACAGCCTCGACATCGTCGAAGACAGCGGCGGCGGCTACGACCAGGAGCCGACGCGCTGGCTGCATGCGACGGCGATCAAGTTGTCTTGAAAGGGAAGCGGCAGCCTTGACGCTGCGCGATCCGCACCCAATTTCTCGATCCCATGACCCGCCGAAAACTCCTGCGCCTTCTTGGCATCCCCGCCCTGCTCGGCTCCACCGGCCTCGCCTGGGCCTCCTATGCGCGTTCGCGCAATCCCTATTACCAAGGCCCGGTCAGCGACCATTTCGACGGGGTGATCTTCAGCGACGGCCGGCCTGTCACCAAGGGACTGACCGACGTGCTGCGCTGGCAATTCTCGCAGCGCGAACGCGAGATTTTCCCGGCGCAATACGAAGCGCCGCCGCAGGACAAGCCCCCGGCACGCGTCGAGGGCCTGCGCGTCGTCCATCTCGGCCACGCCTCGTTCCTGTATCAGGTCGCCGGCCTCAACATCCTGATCGATCCGGTCTTCTCCGAGCGCGCCAGCCCGTTCTCCTTCTTCGGGCCGAAGCGGGTCAACGCGCCCGGCGTCGCCTTCGCCGATCTGCCGAAGATCGATGTCGTGCTGGTCACCCACAACCATTACGACCATCTCGACGTCGAGACGCTGGCGCTGGTGCATGCCCGCGACAATCCGCGCATGATCATGCCGCTCGGCAACGACGTGATCGTCAAGGCGCGCGAGGCGAGCATCCGGGCCGAGGCGCATGACTGGGGCGCCCGGCTGGAGCTGTCGGACAAGGTCGCCACCACGCTGGTGCCGAGCTATCACTGGTCGGCCCGCGGCGCCTTCGACCGGCGCATGGCGCTGTGGTGCTCCTTCGTGATCGAGACGCCGGCCGGCAAGCTCTTCCATATCGGCGACACCGGCTATCATGACGGCTCGCTCTATGAGCGGCTCGGGCAGGAACATGGCCCGTTCCGCCTTGCGGCGCTGCCGATCGGCGCCTATGAGCCGCGCTGGTTCATGAGCGACAATCACATGAATCCGGAAGAGGCGGTCAAGGTGATGCGCTCGCTGCGGGCCGAACAGGCGCTCGGCCACCATTGGGGCACCTTCCAGCTCACCGACGAGGGCGTCGGTCGTCCGCCCGAGGCGCTCAAGGTCGCCCTGGCCAAGGCGGAGATGCCCGAAGAGCGCTTCCGGCCGATGCGACCAGGGCTGGTCTGGGAGGCATGAGGGCCGCCTGAGTTCGCCAATTAGCTCAAGTCGTCCCGGGCGACCGGAGGGAGACCCGGGCCCCATTCCGGAGCCTCTATCGGAAAGGCTCTGAAATCGATTCCGCATCGGCGCGGCTTCGCCGCTTCTCCGGGATAACCATATTGGTGGGTGAAACGAGACCTATTTCGGCTGGACGTAGACGTTGATCTCGAGGTTCGGATCGGCGGGATCCTTGAGATCGCTGACATATTCCTCGAGGAAGGCGTCCTTCACGACGATGTTCTTGGCCTCGAGATAGGCCGTGATCGTCTCATAGGTCGAATCGATGTCGTCATAGGGCGCGGTGTGGACGAAGCGCAGCGAGCGTCCGGCCGGCGACTGGCCGTTGCGCACGCCTGATGCCAGCGGCTTTCCAGCCTCGACCGACCGGTCGACCGGCAGCATCGCCTCGAACTTGAAGCCATTGTCGTCGGTCTCGACGAACAGGCTGAGCGGCCGGCCGGCGACCTTGAGCCCGGCCTTGTCGGCCTCAGCCCGCAGCAGCGCGATCGCCTCCGACAGCTTCTGGAAACCCTGATCCCAGCTGGCCTGCCCGGCGAGCAACAGCACCGGCTTGGCCACCAGCGGGATTTCGTCCACGTCAGATGGGTCGCCCTGCTTGCCGGCGAGCGTCGCATTCGGGTTCGGAACGCCGGTCTGCTGTTGCTGCACAGGCGGCGCCGGCTGCGGATTGGGCAGGGTCGGCGGCGGCTGGACGGGCTGCGGCTCGATCGGCGTCTGCGGCGCCGGAGCGGGCTGGACCGGCTGTGGCACGACCTGCCCCTGGGGCGCCGGGGGTGGCTGCACCGGCTGCGGCTCAGCCGGGGCCGGCGGAGTGGCCTGAGACTGGGTCGGCGCCTGCTGGGCCGGCTGCGCATTCTGTGCCGGTGTCGCCGCTCCTGGCGGTGCGGCGAGCGGCGTACTCTCCACGGCCGTGGGCGGCGCCACGCGCGTCTGCGCGGCAGCCGGGTAGGCAAAGGCGAGCGCAAGAAGAAGCGCGCTGAATCTCGATTGCCGCATACCCGAACATCCCGAGCTGACACGACCGATTCGCGCCGAGCCGCAAGCTACGACGATCCCGTTACGGCAGGAAGATCGTGAAGGGTGGCAATTTTTCGGCGTCAGGGTCATATACCCGCATCATCAACGACGTGTGACCATATGAACGCCCTCGCCAATCGCCGGTTCCTCAAGATGAACGGACTCGGCAACGAGATCACCGTGCTCGATCTGCGCGGGACGAAGCATCTCGTCACCGAAGCCGAGGCGCGCGCGATCGCGAGCCAGGAGCGCACCCGCTTCGACCAGCTCATGGTGCTGCACGATGCGAAGGTGGCAGGCACCGACGCGTATGTCCGCATCTACAACACCGACGGCTCGGAAGCCGGCGCCTGCGGCAACGGCACGCGCTGCGTCGCCTGGGCGATGACCGCCGACCCTGAGATGGGACAGGGCGGCAGCGACGGCCTCCTCTTGCAGACCAAGGCCGGGCTCTTGCCGGTGTCGCGCCTGTCGGAAGCCGTCTTCACCGTCGACATGGGCGCGCCGCGCCTCGCCTGGGACGAGATCCCGCTGGCCGAGCCGTTCGAGGACACAAGCCGCTTCGAGCTTCAGATCGGCCCGATCGACGACCCGATCCTGCACACGCCCTGCGCCGTCAGCATGGGCAATCCGCACGCCGTCTTCTTTGTCGACGATCCCTATCGCTTCAACCTGGAGCAGATCGGCCCGCTGCTGGAGAACCATCCGATCTTCCCGGATCGCGCCAATATCGGCCTGGCCGCGGTGAAGGCGCCCGACCATATCGTGCTGCGGGTCTGGGAGCGCGGCGCCGGCATCACCCGCGCCTGCGGCTCGGGCGCCTGCGCGGCGCTGGTCGCGGCGGTGCGCCGTGAATTGTCGGACCGGAAGGCGACCGTCAGCCTGCCCGGCGGTGATCTCGTGATCGAATGGCGCGAGAGCGACGGCCATGTGCTGATGACCGGCCCGGCCGCGCTCGACTGGGAAGGCGTGCTGGAGCCCGGGCTCTTCGCCGCCGTCGCCTGATGGCCGTCGAGCTCGTCACCTTCGGCTGTCGGCTCAACCTCGTCGAGAGCGAGACGATCGAGCGGCAGGCGCGCGCCGCCGGCCTCGCCGACGTCGCGGTGATCAACAGCTGTGCCGTGACCGCGGAGGCGGTGCGCCAGGCCGGCCAGGCGATCCGCCGGCTCGCCCGCGAGCAGCCGGAGCGCCCGATCGTGGTGACCGGCTGCGCCGCGCAGATCGAGCCGGAGCGCTTCGCCGCCATGCCGGAGGTGGCTCGCGTACTCGGCAATGCCGAGAAGCTCGACGCGGCAAGCTGGAAGGCACTCGCCAACTCGAACAGCCTGCGTGCCGCAAGCCCGAACGACGACCCAGCGAGCAAGATCGTGGTCGGCGACATCATGCAGGCCCGCGACGCCACGCCTCAGCGCACGCAGGCGCTCGGCCAGCACACACGCGGCTTCCTGCAGGTGCAGAATGGCTGCGACCATCGCTGCACCTTCTGCGTCATCCCGCTCGGACGCGGCAATGCGCGCTCGGCGGAGGCCGGCGACGTGGTGGCGCAGGCACGACGTCTCGTCGCCGATGGCGCCAGCGAGATCGTGCTGACCGGGGTCGACCTGACGAGCTATGGCCGGGAGCGGTCTGACGGACCGGCTCTCGGTGCGCTCGTCGGCGCAATCCTCGCCGCGCTGCCCGAGCTGAAGCGGCTGCGCCTGTCCTCGCTCGACGCGGTCGAGATCGATGATGATCTGCGCGCCCTGATCGCCGAAGAACCACGGCTGATGCCGCATCTGCACCTGTCGCTGCAGTCGGGCGACGACCTCGTCCTGAAGCGGATGAAGCGCCGGCATGGCCGCGCCGAGTCGGTGGCGTTCTGCACGCAGATGCGCGACCTGCGGCCCGACATCGTCTTCGGCGCCGACCTGATCGCCGGTTTCCCGACCGAGGACGAGGCGATGTTCTCGCGCACGCTCGCTTTGATCGAGGAATGCGGCCTGTCCTATGTCCACGGCTTCCCGTTTTCGCCGCGACCCGGCACGCCGGCGGCACGCATGCCGCAGGTAGCCGGCAGCGAGATCAAGGACCGGGCAGCGCGCTTGCGCGAAGCCGCTGAGGCGGCGCATGCCCGACATCTCGCCGCCCGGATCGGGCGACCGCTCTCGGTGCTGACCGAGCGCGGCGACACCGGCCGGGCCGAAGACTTCACCCTGGTGCGCTTCAGCCGCAGCGTGGCACCCGGCCAGATCGTGCCCGTGATCGCCCATGCCCAGGCCGGCAAATCGCTGCTTGCTGCTTGACCGCCCTGCGCTCCCCCGCCATAGCCGGCAGCGTTGCATCCGTCTCGTTGCTGTCGCAATCCGGAACTAGCCCGTGACCATGACCAGATCGCTTCGCCCGTCCGTGGCCCTCGCTGCCATCCTGTTCGCCGGTAGCGTTGCCGCACAGTCCTATGGTGATTCCGTCAGCGGCCTGTCGGTGTCGCCGCCAGCCGGCTTCAGGGCCCAGGCCGGCGAACCGCATCCGCTCTTCGACGTGACGATCGACATCAGTTCGAAGACCGGCACGCCCAAGGCGGTGAACGGCACCGGCCAGCTCTGCACCCTCGGCTTCAAGCCCGCGGCGCAGAACGCACAGCTGACGCGCGAGGTCATCAACGCGCAGATGGCCAACCCGGAATGGCAGAAGGGCTATCGCACGATGTTCGAGACGGTCGGTACCGTCTCCGAACTGAAGCTCTTCGAGCATCAGGGCTTCAACGGCATCGAGCTGATCGTGACCCCCAAGGCCGGACCGAACGCGCAAGATGTACGCATGTTCGCCTCGACCCTGGAGACAGCCAAAGGCCGGACCGCACTGATCTGCGCGACCGACCAGGCGGGGCTAGCCACCGCGCTGCCGCAACTCAAGGCGCTGCGCGCCACGATCCACGCACCGGAATAGCACTTCCCGCGCTAGCACCGTCATTCCGGCCAGGTGGTAAAGCCGCGCGGCTTTGATCAGCCGCGCGCCAAAGTACGCTCACCCCTTCTGCGCAGCGACCTCCTCGCGCAGTGCCCGGCGCAGCACCTTGCCGACATTGGTCTTGGGCAGCGTCTCGCGGAAGACGATGTTCTTGGGCACCTTGTAGCCGGTCAGGTTCTCCTTGCAGAAGGCGCGCAGCTCCTCGGCCGTGACGGCCTGGTCGCGCTTGACCACGAAGGCGGTCACCGCCTCGCCGGAATGCTCGTCCGGCAGGCCGATCACAGCCGATTCCAGCACGCCCGGATGCTTGGCGAGCACGTCCTCGACCTCGTTGGGATAGACGTTGAAGCCGGAGACGATGACCATGTCCTTCATCCGGTCGACGACCTTGACCTGCCCGTCCGGCAGGAAGACGCCGACATCGCCGGTGCGGAAGAAGCCGTCCGCCGTCATCACCTTGGCGGTCTCGTCCGGCCGGTTCCAATAACCGACCATCACCTGCGGCCCGCGGATGCAGATCTCGCCGGGCTGGCCAACCGGCACGTCGTTGCCCTCGGCGTCGCGAATGGCGAAATCGGTCGAAGACAGCGGATAGCCGATCGTGCCGGTGAACTCGGTGATGTCGGTGCGGTTGACCGAGGCGACTGGTGACGTCTCCGACAGGCCATAGCCTTCGATGATCGGCCGGCCGGTGGCGTCCTTCCAGCGCTTGGCGACAGCGGCCTGTGTCGCCATGCCGCCGGCGATAGCGAAGCGCAGTTCCGAGAAATCCACATCCTTGATCTCGGGATGGCTGGCGAGCGCATTGTAGAGCGTGTTGACGCCGGAGAAGAGCGTGAACCGCGTCCCTTTCAGGGTCTTCACAAAACCGGCGATGTCACGCGGATTGGCGATCAGCAGGCTCTTGGCGCCGATACGCAACATGAACATGCAGCAGCAGGTCAAAGCGAAGATGTGGTAGAGCGGCAGCGCCGTCACCATGACGTGCTGATAGTCGCTGCGGCCATGCGGCGCCTCGAGCTGCCAGCCGAGCCAGAGCGCGCATTGCGCGACATTGGATGCGACGTTGCGATGGGTCAGCGTCGCGCCCTTGGCGACACCAGTGGTGCCGCCGGTGTATTGCAGGAAGGCGACGTCCTCGGGCGCGATCGCGACCGGACTCATCGTCCCCGGATGCGCGAGGATGGTCTTCAGCGGCACGGAGCCCGGCAGGTTGTAGGGCTTGACGACCTTCTTGATCTTGCGGGCGACGAAATTGACGATCGCGCCCTTGAAGCCCATCAGGTCGCCGGCGGTGGCGATGACGATCGACTCCAGCTTGAGATTGGGTCGCGCCTCCTCGACGACATGGGCGAAATTCTCGATCACAACCAGCGCACGCGCACCGGAATCGTTGAGCTGATGGGTCAGCTCGCGCGCTGTATAGAGCGGGTTGACGTTGACCACGGTGTAGCCGCCGAGCAGCGTACCGAAGATCGTCACCGGGTTAGCGAGGATGTTCGGCATCATCAGCGCGATGCGGTCGCCCTTCTTGAAGCCCTGCGCCTGCAGCCAGGCGGCGAAAGCCCGGGCCGCACGCCCGACCTCGGCGAAGGTGATCGACTTGCCGAAGCTCTCGAAGGCCTCGCGATCAGGATAGGTCTCGTAGGCGCCGCGGATCAGATCGGCCAGCGTGCCGGTCTTGGCCTCGTCGATGGTCGGCGGCACAGCCGGCGGATAATGCGCCAGCCAGGGACGCGCATCCGATGTCGCCTGAACCGCGGAAAGAGCCGTCATCCTCATCCTCCCCTTTGCGGCCCGCCCTGTTACCGGGCGTGGGCACCGCGCGGCGGACGCTCGGCTGCCGCCGGTCACCGCACCTTATGATTGTCTGGCGCTACACTGCGCAAGCCTAGCGGCGGGCGCAAGCACCCGCCGCTAGAAAGTTTACATATAAACCTTCGCGCTGCAACAGGCCTCCCGCCACTTGGCAGGCACAGCACCGAGCCGGCGCTGGCGCCGGTTCCAGGCAGATCGAAACAACCTGACCGGCAAATCCGCCTGCTCTTTTAGTTCATAGACTTTCGTCTATGAACCGCTTTTGCCCAGCTTGTCGTGCAAGCAGACTGGATCGCGCTCTAGCGCGCTTGTGCCATCGCCTGCGCCGCGACCACCGCGTCGGCCGGCTTGCCGGCGAGCTCGGCGAGATGGTCGAAGCGGGCGCTGAATGAGCCGACGCCGGCCGTCGCCGAACGCAGTTCCACGATCAATCCGCTCATCTCGGCCTCCGGCATCAGCGCATTGATCTGGTCCCAGCCGCGCCAACCGGGCCGCGCATCATAGCCGAGGATCTGGCCGCGCCGCGCCGAGACGATCGCCGAGGCCCGCGACATCGCGTCCGAGGGGATCACGATCTCGACCGCCAGGATCGGCTCCAGCAGCACGGGCCTGGCCTGCGGACAGGCCTCGCCCATTGCGATCCGCGCCGCCTGGCGGAAGGCCATGTCGGAGGAATCGACCGTATGGTAGGAGCCGTCCGTCAGCGTCACCTCGACATCGACGAGCGGGAAGCCGAGCGGGCCGCGCTGGCAATAGTCGCGCACGCCAGCTTCGACCGATGAGATATACTGCCTCGGCACGACGCCGCCGGTGATGCGGTCGACGAAGCGGATGCCCTCGCCGCGCTGGAGTGGCGCGATCTCCAATACGACATCGCCGAACTGGCCGTGGCCGCCACTCTGCTTGCGGTGCCGGCCACGAGCACTGGCCTTGCCGCGCAAGGTCTCGCGATAGCCGATCTGCGTCGCGCCGCTGTCGACATTGACGCCGTAGCGCCCGGCGAGCCGTTCGAGCGCGACGCGTAGGTGCATCTCGCCCTGGCCGGACAGGCGCATCTCGCCGAACTCGGCGCGATGCTCCAGGGCGAGCGCCGGATCCTCCTCGATCAGCTTGGCGAGGCCGGAGGTCAGCCTGACATCGTCCTTGCGATCCTTGACGCCGACCGAGAGCGCATGGACCGGCTCAGGCGGCGCAACGGCGCTGACGATATCGGGCCGGACCTTGCCGACCGCGACCGCATCGCCGGTGCGTATCCCTTCAAGCCGGGCGAAGGCGACTGTCTCGCCCTCCTCCGCCACCGGGCGGCGCTGCTGCTCGGAGCCCTTGAGCTCGAGCACGCCGGCGATACGGGCCTCGATGCCGCCGGACGAGGTGATCACATCACCTTCCGCCATCCGACCGCGCAGCACGCGGGCCAGCGAGAGCTTGCCGCCCTGGCCGGACTGCCAGGTCTTCAGCACCAAAGCGAGCGGGGCGCCGCTGTCGACGACGCCGATCCGCCCACGCGTCACTTCCAGGGACGGGGCCTCGTGCCTCAGCGCCTTGAGCAGACGGGTGACGCCGTTGCCGCGCTCAGCCGCGCCGATCAGCACCGGCACGACATGGCGCTGCTTCAGCTCGCGGGCGAGGTCGTCGAAAACGAGGTCCCGTGGCGGCTCGATGTCGCCGAGCAGGCCTTCCATCAATTCATCGTCGTAGTCGGCGAGCTTCTCCAGCATCGAGAATCGAGCGTCGCGCTCGCGCTCGACCTCTTCGGGCGCCAGGGGCACGATCTCGCTGGGCGCATGCTCGCGATAGATGAAGGCCCGCTCCAGCGCGAGGTCGATGAAGCCGACCGCGATGCCGTTCTGCCAGATCGGTATCTGCCGGAGCAGGAGCGGGGTACGCGAGGCGCGCTGCAGCAAACCAAGCGTGTCGCGCACGCGCCGCGAGGCGGTATCGATCTTGTTGAGAAAGAGGAAGCGCGGGATGTCGGCCTCTTCGAGCTCGCGCAGGACAAGCTCCAGCGCCGGCGCTTTGCGGTCATCGGCCTCGCAGACCACCACCGCGGCGTCGACCGCCGGCAGGACATGGCGCATTTCCTGGAGGAATTCGACGGAGCCGGGGCAGTCGATGAAGGTGTAGCGCTCGCCCATGAAGTCGACGGTCGCGACATTGGGCTCAGTGCTCATCTGGTGGGAGCGCGCCTCGGGCGAGGCGTCGCCGACGCTGTTCTTCGTCTTGACGGAGCCGGCCCGCGAAACCGCGCCGCAACGCTCCAGAATGCTCTCAAACAGACTGGTCTTGCCGCTCTGGAAGGGACCGACGAGCGCGATGCATCGCGGCCCCTTGCCTCTGTCGCCGGGTGTGCGTCCTCCATTGCCGGATGTCGCAGCCATGTCGTCCTCCTTCGGTTCTGGCCGCATTCGGACGATGGCCCTGAAGGCTTTGCGTCCGGAGCGGCGATTGACCGGCGGGAACGGGAATGGAGCGCCCACGCCGGAAAGGCGGCGGTCGCTCGGGCCCGACAGGGTCGGGCGGCCGTCGAAGAGGGATGTCGAAGGACAGGTTCGCGCCGTTCCGGAGCCGGCGCAAGCGGAATATTGCCCGCCGGCTCAGCCCGGCTCCGACCGGCGCAAGCCATGCGCCTGCCCCCACAGCGCCATCGCTTCGAATATCGGCGCCAGCGCCCAGCCCTGCTCGGTCAGGGCGTATTCGACCTTGGGCGGCACCGTTTCCTGGACGCTGCGGGAGATGATGCCATCCTCTTCAAGCGCCCGCAGCTGCAGGGTCATCATCCGCTGCGTCACATGCGGCAGGAGCCGGCGCAGCGCGTTGAACCGGCACGGGCCGCGCGTCAGCTGGAACAGGATCAGCGCCTTCCACTTGCCGCCGATCACGTCGATCGTCGCCTCCACCGGGCACCAGACATAGGGGATGTCCTTGAGCGAGGGACGCATCGGCGGCTCCAAACCAGTATAAAAATTGTGCGTACTTATGCTTCAGATACTGCCCTGTTATGCCCTCCCCAGCAACCGAAGGAGGACGTGATGTTTGCGATCATGGGAGCGACGGGACAGACGGGCGGCGCGGCGTTGGCGGCGGCGCTCGCGGCCGGTCATGCGGTCAGGGCGATCGTGCGGGAGCCGAGCCGAGCCACGGCGCTGGCCGAGAAAGGCGCCCTTCTGGCCAAGGCCGATCTCGACGATGTCGAGGCGCTGACGGCGACCTTCGCCGGCGCTGATGCTGTCTACGTCCTGAACCCGGTGCCGCACGCCGCGGAGGACGTCTTCGCCGCTGCGGCGAAGAACGGAGCGACGATCGCCGAAGCGATCCGGCGTGCCGGCGTGCCGCATGTGGTGGTGCTGTCGTCGAGCGGCGCCCACCGCACGGAAGGCACCGGCATCGTGCGCGCCCTGTATGATTTCGAGCAGACGCTACGCGGCTCCGCGCCCTCGCTGACCTTCATCCGTGCCACCGAGTTCATGGAGAACTGGGGCAGCGTCCTCGGGGTCGCCGCCGAGCACGGCATCCTGCCGAGCATGCGCCAGCCGATCGACGCCGCCGGCGAGACCGTCTCGGCAATCGATGTCGGCCGTCAGGCGGCTGCCGAACTCGTTCGCCCGCATGAAGGCGAGCGTATCGTCAACCTGAAGGGGTCGGCGGAGTATTCACCGGAGGATGCCGCGCAGGCGCTCGGTGAATTGCTCGGCAAGCCGGTCGCAGCTGTGCCGACGCCGCGCGAAGAATGGGAACCGGGGCTCGTCGCAGCAGGGCTGAGCGTGAGCCATGCGCGCGAACTGGCCGGGCTCTACGACGCCATGAATGCCGGCCGCGCCGGCTTCGAGGAGGTCGGCGAGACGCGCCGCGGCAGCGTCACGCTGAAGGAGGCGCTGGCGGGGCTGTTGGGCTAGCGATTGCGCCTTTGCCCGCGCAGCGTCGGCAGGCCGATGCCGACGGCGTCGAAGCCGCCATCGACGGCAAGCACCTGGCCGGTGATATAGCTCGCCCGCTCGCTGCAGAGGAAGAAGATCGCCTCGGCGAGTTCTTCTTCCGCGCCATAGCGGGCGAGCGGGATGGCGTCGTGATAGTCGGCCCGAATCTCGGGTGAGTGCACCGCCTTTGCCATCGCCGTCTCGACCGGGCCGGGCGCAACAGCGTTGACCCGGATGCCCAGGCCCGCCAATTCGGCGGCTTGCTGCTTGGTGAGGTGGGCGAGCGCCGCCTTGCTGGTCCCGTAGGCGACACGCAGCGTCGAGGCGCGCAGGCCCGAGATCGAGGTGATGTTGACGATGGCGCCGCCGCCATTGTCGGCCATCACTGGTGCGACCGCCTGCGTGGTCAGGAACGGCCCGTCAAGATTGACCGCAAGCACGCGCTGCCATTCGGCATAGCTCGTCTCGAGCAGCGGCTTGAACACGGCGGTGCCGGCATTGTTGACGAGGGCGTCAAGCCGGCCGAAACGCTCGACCACCGCATCGACCGCCTCCGCGACCTGCCCAGGCATCGCGACGTCGCAACCGATCGACATCGTCACAGTCGGCGCATCGAGCTCGGCCATCGCTTGTGCCAGCTGCGGCTCGTCGATGTCGAGCAGAGCGACGCGCCAATTGTCGGCGAGGAAGCGCTTCGCCGTCGCGAGCCCGATCCCGCGGGCGGCCCCGGTGACGAGGGCGACTTTGGCGATGTCCTGCGGCATGATGCGATCCGGAAAGCTTGAGCGAGGCGGCGACCATAGGCAGGGCGACCGACCAAGGCAAAACCCTTGCCCGGCTTATCTCACTCGACAAGGGCCGCGCTCTCCTGTATGGCGACGGCCTCAACTGAAAACAGCGAGCCGAAAGCCCGCGCTTCCGCGCGAACACGGCCATGGAGAGACCCATGAACATCATCGAGCAGCTCGACAAGGAGCAGATCGCCAAGCTTGCCGAGAGCAAGGAAATCCCGCATTTCCAGCCCGGCGACACCGTGCAGGTCAACGTCAAGGTCAAGGAAGGCGAGCGCAGCCGCGTCCAGGCCTATGAAGGCGTCGTGATCGCTCGCAATGGCGGCGGCCTCAACGAGAGCTTCACCGTCCGCAAGATTTCCTATGGCGAGGGCGTCGAGCGCGTCTTCCCGCTGTATTCGCCGAACCTCGACTCGATCAAGGTCGTCCGCAAGGGCAAGGTTCGCCGCGCCAAGCTGTATTACCTGCGCGATCGCCGCGGCAAGTCGGCCCGTATCGCCGAGCGCGTCGATGCCAAGCCGGCCAAGGGCGGCAAGGACGGCAAGTAAGCCTCCTGCCCTCTTCGGGACTTCAGGAACGCGGCCTTCGGGCCGCGTTTTTTGTTGCCTGTGCCAACGCAAGCCGCGTCATTCCTGACGCGCATATCAATTGCAAAAACCTGCGATTGAAATGCGTCCCTAGCATTGCTATGTAACCACATCATTAGCAAGCTACCTATGTTAATGCTATGGACTCCGCGGAGCTTCAGGCCGCCTTCACTGCCGAGCTGGCCTCGGCGAACCGCAAGCTCAGGGCTCTGGTCGACGCGCGGGCTCGCGATATGGGGCTGACGCTCTCGCGAGCCCGCCTGCTGATGCAGCTCGCCAAGGCGGACGGGCCGATCCAGTCCGACCTTGCGGAGCTACTTGACATCGAGCAGCCGACATTGGTGCGCCTGCTCGACGGGCTCGAACGCACCGGCATGATCGAGCGCCGCGCCGACCCGGGCGACCGGCGCGCCCGGCGGGTCTTCCTGACGCCGATGGCGCGGGCCCAGGCCGAAGACATACTCGCCTTCCTGGCCGAACTGCGCGCCGGCGTGCTCGACGGGATCGAGGAGCACGAGCTGGAGATCGCCTTGCGCGTTCTCGCGAAGATGTCGGAGAATATCGTCGCCAGCCGGGGCGCCCCGCGATGAGCATGCCTTCTCCAGCACCCCAGGCCGCACCGCCCCCTGCCGCGACGGGCATGAGCCGCACCCGCGCGCTCGGCTACATGCTGGCATCGACGATGCTGGCAATGACGCAGCAGGTCGGCGCCAATCTCGTCACGACAAATGTCTACCAGATCCAGGGCGATCTCGGCGCCACCGTCGCAGAAACCAATTGGCTGATTGCCGCCTATTTGGCGCCGAACGTCTCGCTCTCGATCGCCTTGATCAAGATCAGGATGCAGTACGGGCTGCGCAATTTCGCCGAGATCAGCATCGCGGGCTTCGTCGTCGCCGCCCTGCTGAATTTCTTCGTGCACGACCTGCAATCGGCCCTCGTCGTGCGCTTCATGAGCGGGATTGCAGCGGCGCCGCTGTCCTCGCTGGCCTTCCTCTACATGATCGAGCCGCTGCCGCCGCAGCACAAGCTCACCGTCGGCCTGTCGCTGGCGCTAACCAACACCACGCTCGGCATCCCGATCACGCGGCTGCTCTCGCCGAGCCTGCTCGAGATCGGCGGCTTCCACGGCCTCACCTTTTTCGAGATGGGGCTGGCGCTGGTCGCCTTCGGCCTGGTCTATGCGCTGCCGCTGACGCCGCCGCCGCGGGTCAAGGTGATCGGGCCGCTCGATGGCGTGAGCTATCTGCTGATCGCCCTCGGCTTCGGCGCCATCACGGTCGCGCTCTCGCTCGGGCGGATCTATTGGTGGCTGGAGGCGCCCTGGCTCGGCTGGCTCTTCGCCGGCGCGATCCTTTGCCTGACGCTGGCGGCGATCATCGAACTGCACCGCAAAAGCCCGCTGATCGACATACGCTGGCTGACCAGCCCGGCGACGCTGCACTACGCCACCGTGCTGCTGCTGTTCCGCGTGGTGCTGGCCGAGCAGACGGTCGGCGCCTCCAACTTCTTCCAGGCACTCGGCTTCCAGAACGAACAGACACAGTCGCTCTACGGCGTGATCCTGGCGGCGATACTGGCCGGCGGCTTCACCTGCGCGGCGCTGCTGCGCCCTGGCCGCGAGAATGCCTTCTACGCGGCGGCGCTGATCTGCATCGTGACCGGCGCCATCCTCGACAGCAGCGCCACCAGCCTGACCCGCCCGCACGACATCCATCTCAGCCAGGCGCTGGTGGCCTATGGCTCGGCCCTGTTCCTGCCGACCGCGATGAGACAGGGCCTTGCCCCGGCGCTGGCGCGCGGGCCGGTCTACATCCTCAGCTTCTTCGTGATCTTCCTGTTCACCCAGAGCATTGGCGGCCTGCTCGGCTCGGCGCTGTTCGGCAGCTTCATCACGCTCCGGACCAGCTTCCACTACAGCCAGCTCGCCGAGCATTTTTCGCTGGCCGACCCGCAGGTCGCCCAGCGCATCCAGGAGCTCGCCGGCACCTATGGCCATATGCTGACCGATGCCGGGCTGACGCGAGCCGAGGGCGTGACCCTGCTCGCCCAGCAGGCGATCCGGGAAGCGACCGTACTCGCCTATAACGACGCCTTCCTGCTGATCGCCCTAGTCGCGGGCAGCGCGCTCACCGGGCTCCTCGCCCATCTCGCCATCCTGCATCTGCGGGAGCGCTTCACCGCTCCCGCCACCACCCCCGCCCCCACGCCACAGCCATGACCCGCATCTTCCGCTCCATTTCGACCTATATCGCGCTCGCCGTCGGCCTCACCGGGCTCGCCGTCATTCTCTACGCATGGCGACTGCCACCCTTCGCCAGCGCGGTCGAAACCACCGAGAACGCCTATGTCCGCGGCCAGGTCACGGTGATCGCGCCGCAGCTCGCCGGCTACATCGCCGAGGTCGCGGTGCAGGATTTCGCCACAGTGAAACAGGGCCAGCTGCTCGTCCGGATCGACGAGCGCATCTTCCAGCAGCGCCTGGATCAGGCGCGCGCGAGCCTCGCCGCTCAGCGCGCCGCGCTCGCCAATTCGGAGCAGGCCCGCCACGCCGCGGAAGCGCGCTTGCGCGCCAGCGAAGCCAATGTCGCCAGCGCCGAAGCGGCCCTGCGCACCGCAGACGCCAATTGGGGCCGGATCGAGCCGCTGCGCGAGCGCGGCGTCGTCAACCAGACCAATGCCGACCAGAGCCTTCAAGCGCTCGACCAAGCCAAGGCGGGACTGACGGCGAGCCATGCCGCCGTCGACGTCTCCCGGCAGGACGTGCAGAGCGCCATCGTCAACAAGGGCTCGCTCGAAGCCGCGGTGCAGGGCGCCGAGGCAGCGGTCCACCTCGCCGAGATCGACTTGCAGAATACCCGCATCACCGCGCCGCAGGACGGGCGCCTCGGCGAGGTCTCGGCCCGGCTCGGCCAATATGTCTCGGCCGGCACGCAATTGATGGCGCTGGTGCCGAGCCAGGTCTGGGTGATCGCCAATTTCAAGGAGACGCAGCTCCCCGGCATGCGCATCGGCCAGAGCGTCAGCTTCACCGTCGATGCGCTGCGCCACGCCAGGCTGACCGGCAGGATCGAGCGCTTTTCGCCAGCGGCCGGCTCGGAGTTCAGCGTGATCCGGCCAGAGAACGCGACCGGGAACTTCGTCAAGATCGCCCAGCGCGTGCCGGTGCGGATCGCGATCGATCGTGGTCAGAGCCTGGCCGAGCGGCTCTCGCCCGGCATGTCGGTGGTGGTCAGCGTCGACACCGCCCAGCGCTGACGATTATTCGATGTCGCCGCTCAATCGGCGACATCGACATCCGTGAGCTGGAAGCCGGCCGATGTCCTGGTGAAGGTGAAGATGCTGCCGCCGCAGGCGATGGCGTAGACCTCGTTCCTGGCGCCATCGCGGTCATAGACCGGCTTGGTGCGCTGCAGGCAGGCGCGGTTCTTCGCGTTGAAATCGCTCGGCCAGACCTTGGCGCGGAACTGCGCGGCGTCGGCGATGGAAGCATCGCCCATATAGGGCAGCTTCGTCATGGCGGCGACGGCGGCCGGATCATTGGCCTTCAGCGCCGCGCGGAACTTTCCGATGAAGTCGCTGAACTCCTTCTGCACGGCCGGAGAGGCCACGGCTTTCCCCGGAGCCTGCGCGAGCGCGGGAGCAAAGGAAGCGACAGCGGCGGCAGTCGCGAGTGCCGGCAGAATCCTCATGCGTCAGCTCCGTCCGATCGACCAGCGCAGGGACGGGCTGACCGGGAACGCAGCCTACCGCAACGTCAGAAGCCGCTCCAGCAGCAGCTTCACATCGGCTTCGGTCTGGTAGAGCCCGAAACCGACACGCAGGCGATCGCCGCGCAGGTCGACGGTGATGCCGGCCTGCTTCAGTTTCTCATGCCACTCAGCCGCATCGGCATGGCGGAAGGTCAGGAAGTTGCCGCGCGCCGGCTCGCTCAAGGGCACGACCAGGTTCTCCAGGGCGAGCACGCCGCAGGGCTGCCGCGCCAAACCTTCGGCGAAGATCGCCTGCAAGGCGTGGGCGTGGGCGTGGATCGCAGCAACGTCGAGGCCCTTGGCATCCAGCCAGTCGAACATCGCGCCCATACGGTAGAGGCCGGAAGGATCGAAGGTCGCCCCCATGAAGCGCCAGCCATTTTCGGCATAGCCGACCTCGCCCTGCGCGCCCGAAAGCGCGCCGAAAGAGGCATACCAGCCGGTGTCGCGCGGCCGCATGGCGAAGCCGGGTGGGCAATGCATGAAGCAGGCGCCCTCGCCGGACATGGCGTATTTGTAGCCGCCGGCGATGTAGAAGGCCTTGTCGGCGATGGCCGAGAGATCGGTCGGCCGGGCCAGGAAGCCGTGATAGCCGTCGATGACGAGGAGCCGGCCGGGTGCAGCGACGCCCTCGACCAGCGTTTCCAGATCGGTCAGCGCATAGCCTGAGTTGAAATGGACCTGGCTGACGAAGACCATGTCGGGACCGGGGCCTTGCTTGGCCGCCGCGATCAGCCGCTCCGTCAGGCCGGCGAAGGGCTCGGCCGGTACGACGGTGAGCTCGATCAGACCATCTTCAGCGAGCCGCTCGATCTGGCGCCGGAAGGAGTGGAACTCGGCATCGCTGGTCAGGATGCGCGGCTTGCGCTCGCGCGGAAGACAAGAGAGCAAGCGGTTGACGAATTCATGGGTGTTGTTGGCGGGGACCAGCCCGCCGATCCCCGGCAGGTTGAGGTGCCGCGCTATGCCCTGCGCAACCTTCTGCCAGACCGGGCCGAGCACCTCCTGCCATTTGCCGTCGACGAGGCGGGCGGCATCGTCCCAGGCGCGCAGATGCGCGTCCCGCGTCACATCCGGCCAGAAATGATGGCTATGGGCAGCGAAATGCAGGCTCTCAGGCCAGTTCTGGCGGAAGCGCGAGAAATCGGCGGCGAAGTCGAAAGGCGGGCGGCCGAGCGTCGCGGGAGCCTTCGTCATCTGGTCCATCGTCGTGCTCCGCCACCTTGCCGATCCTGCAAAATACTTTAAGCTTAAAATATCTTGCGCCTCCCCTCAGTCAAGGCGCGAGGCGAGCGAGGGTGGCATCATGACCAGCGGGATGGGCGATCACCAGAGCCGGATCGAGCCGGGCATGCAGACCGATTTCAAGGAGCGGATGGATTACGGCTCCTATCTCGGCCTCGACCTGCTGCTGGCGGCGCAGAAGCCGTTGAGCGATGCGCCCGACGAATTGCTGTTCATCACGATCCACCAGGTCCAGGAACTCTGGCTGAAGCTCGCGGCGCATGAACTCGACGGCGCCATTGCCGCGATCAAGGCGGACGAGTTGCAGCCGGCCTTCAAGTCGCTCGCGCGCGTCTCGCGCATCCAGGCGCAGCTGATCAGCGCCTGGGATGTGCTCTCGACCATGACTCCATCAGACTACCTCGCCTTCCGCGATGCACTCGGCCAGTCCTCGGGCTTCCAGTCCTACCAGTACCGCGCCTTCGAATTCCGCCTCGGCGCCAAGGACCCGCGCATGGCGGCGATGCACAAGCATCATCCAGAGCATCACGCCCACCTGAAGGAGTTGCTGGAGGCGCCGAGCCTCTATGACGAGGCGTTGCGCCTATTGGCGCGCCGCGGCCTGCCGGTCCCGGCCGAGTGCGTCGAGCGCGACTGGAGCCGGCCGCATGTCGCGAACGAGGCGGTGAAGGCGGTGTGGCTCGCGATCTATCGCGATACGCATACCTATTTCGATCTCTACGAATTCGCCGAGGAGCTGGTCGATGTCGAGGACCAGTTCCAGCAATGGCGCTTCCGCCACATGAAGACGGTCGAGCGCATCATCGGCTTCAAGCAGGGCACCGGCGGCTCCAGCGGCGTGAAGTTCCTGCGGACCGCGCTGGAACGCTCGTTCTTCCCGGAGCTCTGGCAGCTGCGGAGTGAGCTATAGGGCCTCAGCCGTCATTGCGAGCGTAGCGAAGCAATCCAGGATCGCTCGCTCGAGCCCTGGATTGCTTCGTCGCTCTGCTCCTCGCAATGACGGGAAGCGCGCGCTACTCGTTACTCCCCAGCGTCATGTCCCGCCGCGCCGTCAGGATGCTGATCGAGTAGCCGGCGATCACGTCGACCAGCGACATCAGCGTGATGATCACGAAGGTGCCGGTGCCGAAGCCCGGCACGAACAGGAAGATCAGGCCGCAGGCGATGAACACCACCATGGAGAGACCATGGTTCAGGATCGAGCTCGACTTGGCGCTGGTCGCATTCATCAGTTCGAAGAACAGCACCACCGTCGAGATGGTGAGCAGCAATTCGCTGACCGTCAGGATGAAGGCGGAGCCGGATGGCAGACGCAGGTTCAGCAGCTCTTGCGAGAGCGGCACGCCCATGGCCGCGACGGTGACGCCATAGGCGATGACCGCCAGCAGCATGAAGGGAAAGAAGCGCACCATCGCATCACCAATCCGTTTGCCGGCGCAACCTGCTCTTTCGCGGCGCGCCGGGAGCCGCTAGATAACAGCCCTGCACTGAACGCGCTACGCGGCTGCCGCTGCGACAGGCGCACCGCGTTGCCCGTGCAGTTTGGAACTGGTAGAAGCAGGTCATGAGGACGAAACGGCAGAACAGGGGCGAAGTCCGGCGCGTGATGCGCCGCACGCTGAACCCGTGCCGTTTTCCGACCACCCAGGGCTTCGCCGCGCTGCATGACCATGCCCGCCTGCCCTGGCGCTTCTTCGGCCGTTTCACGGCCTCGCTCGCAGCCGGCCTTACCTGCGCCTGAGACCGGACGTCCGGCCGGCGACAGGCTTTTGCGATGCGTGCTTGCCCTTGAAGGGCCCTAGCTGATTTCCATACCGAAGGCGATGAAGCCATGACTGCGACCAAGGCCCCCACCACTCTCTACGACAAAATCTTCGAGGACCACGTCGTCGACCGCCAGGACGACGGTACCTGCCTGCTCTATATCGACCGCCACCTCGTGCATGAGGTCACCAGCCCGCAGGCCTTCGAAGGCCTGCGCATGACCGGCCGCAAGGTCCATGCCCCGCACAAGACGCTGGCCGTGGTCGACCACAACATCCAGACCACCGACCGCTCCAAGGGCATCCAGGAAGAAGAAAGCCGGATCCAGGTCGAGGCACTCGCCCAGAACGCCAGGGATTTCGGCGTCGAGTACTTCAATGAGCTCGATATCCGCCAGGGCATCGTCCATATCGTCGGCCCCGAGCAGGGCTTCACCTTGCCCGGCACCACGATCGTCTGCGGCGACAGCCACACCTCGACCCATGGCGCCTTCGGCGCGCTGGCCCATGGCATCGGCACCTCGGAGGTCGAGCATGTGCTCGCCACCCAGACGCTGATCCAGAAGAAGGCCAAGAACATGCTGGTCCAGGTCGACGGCAAGCCCGCTCCGGGCGTCGGCGCCAAGGACATCACGCTCGCCATCATCGGCGAGATCGGCACCGCCGGCGGCACCGGCTCGGTGATCGAGTATGCCGGCGAGGCCATTCGCGGCCTCACCATGGAAGGCCGGATGACCGTCTGCAACATGTCGATCGAGGGCGGCGCCCGCGCCGGCATGGTCGCCCCCGACGAGAAGGCCTATGCCTATCTCAAGGGCCGCCCGAAGGCGCCGCAGGGCGCCGCCTGGGACGAGGCCGTGCGCTATTGGGAGACGCTGCGGACCGACGAGGGCGCGCATTTCGACCGCATCGTCCGGCTCGACGCCGCCAACCTGCCGCCGATCGTCTCCTGGGGCACCAGCCCCGAGGACGTGATCTCGGTGACCGGCACCGTGCCCGATCCCGAGCAGATCGAGGACGAGGTCAAGCGCGCCTCGAAGAAGCGGGCTCTGGAATATATGGGCCTGACCGCCGGCACCAAGATGACCGAGATCCCGCTCGACGTGATCTGGATCGGCTCCTGCACCAATGGCCGCATCGAGGACCTGCGCACCGTCGCCAAGATCGTCGAGGGCAAGAAGATCCATGAGAGCCTGGACTACGGCATGATCGTGCCGGGCTCCGGCCTGGTGAAGCAGCAGGCCGAGGCCGAAGGTCTCGACAAGATATTCATCGCCGCCGGCTTCGAATGGCGCGAGCCGGGCTGCTCGATGTGCCTCGGCATGAACCCCGACCAGCTCAAGCCGGGCCAGCGCGCCGCCTCGACCTCGAACCGCAATTTCGAGGGTCGCCAGGGCTATCGCGGCCGCACCCACCTCGTCTCGCCGGCGATGGCGGCGGCAGCGGCCCTGATCGGCCGCTTCGTCGACGTGCGCACGCTGGGCTGAAGCGGTTCGGTTCGCGGGAGGACGTCATGAGCACCGATCCTCGCGAAGCCGCCCGCGCCAACGAGGCCAAGGAAGCGCTGGGTCGCGTCAAGCGCGATTCCGAGAGCTTCCTCGGCTCCTCGATGGGCCGTGCGGCCGACCACTTCTCCGGCAAGGACGCGCCGGAAGGCGATCAGATCGAGCTTTGGGGCCGGCGTATCGGCCGCGGGCTCTCGCTGATCGCCTTCATCGGCCTGTCCTGGTGGCTCGGGCATCAACTGAAGATCTGGTGATGGGCTCCGTTCCGTCGATCAAGGCAGCCGCTTCGGGCGAGGCCTCGCAGGGTCTCGACTGGGACGGCGTGCGCGCGCCCTCGGGCGCCGAGTTCGAGATCCTGGCGCAGGCGGCCTATGACCGCCTGCCCGAGGATTTCCGCAAGCTCTGCGCCGACCTCGTCATCAACGTCACCGAATTCCCCGAGGACGACGTGCTGAAGGAGCTCGAGGCCGAGAGCCCCTTCGACCTGCTCGGCCTGTTCTCCGGGATCGGCCTGCCGCAGCAGGGCTATGCCCCGCAGACCGGGCAGATGCCCAACACCATCCATCTCTACCGCCGGCCGATCCTCGACTACTGGGCCGAGCATGACGAGACGCTCGGCGCCATCGTCACCCATGTGCTCGTCCATGAGATCGGCCACCATTTCGGCTTCGACGACGACGACATGGACGCGATCGAGAAGGCGGCGGGATAAAGACGATGATCGATGATCTGATCCGCCATTTGCCGGACCTTGCCCTGGTCTTCTCGGCCTTCTTCATCGCCGTCGCCAGCCCCGGCCCGAGCAATCTCCAGGTGATGGCGACCTCGATGGAGCATGGCCGGAAGGCCGGGATGACGCTGGCGCTTGGCGTCACCACGGGATCGCTGACCTGGGGCATCCTCGCCGCGGTCGGCGTCACCGCGCTCATCGTCGCCCATCCCGGCGCGCTCTACGCCATCAAGATCATCGGCGGGCTCTATCTCCTGTTCCTGGCCTGGCGCTCGGCCCGCTCGGCCATGCAGGCGGAGATGCCGCCGCCGAAAGCCAGCGGCTCGGGCCGCCGCCTCTATCTGCGCGGCTACCTGATGCACCTCACCAATCCGAAGGCGATCCTGAGCTGGACGGCGATCATCGCGCTCGGCCTGCGTCCCGACACGCCGGCCGTGGTGCTCTACGCCATCATCCTCGGCTGCCTGACGATCTCGCTCGCGATCAACCAGACCTATGCTTACCTGTTCTCGACGGCGTCGATGGTGGCGGGCTACCGCAGGATCCGCCGCCGGGCGGAAGCCTGCCTCGCCGCCTTCTTCACCTTCGCCAGCTTCAAGCTCCTGACGGCGCAGCTTTAGCGCGCCGCCTCGCCCCAACCTCATCAGAACGACCTGCCGGAGTACCCGCCATGCAGCCCTTCACCACCCTGACCTCGACCCCCGCCCCGCTGAAGGTGATCAATGTCGACACCGACATGATCATCCCGAAGCAGTATCTGAAGACGATCAAGCGCACCGGGCTCGGCACCGCGCTGTTCTCGGAGATGCGCTACAAGGAGGATGGCTCGGAAAACCCGGACTTCGTCCTGAACCAGCCGGCCTATCGCAAGTCGGAGATTCTCGTCGCCGGCGACAATTTCGGCTGCGGCTCCTCGCGCGAGCATGCGCCCTGGGCCCTGCTCGACTTTGGCATCCGCTGCGTGATCTCGACCAGCTTCGCCGACATCTTCTACAATAACTGCTTCAAGAACGGCATCCTGCCGATCGTGGTCAGCCAGGAGGATCTGGAGAAGCTGTTCGACGACGCCGATCGCGGCTCGAACGCGACGCTGACGGTCGATCTCGTCGGCCAGACGATCAAAGGCCCGGACGGCGGCGAGGTTCGCTTCGAGATCGACCCGTTCCGCAAGCACTGCCTGCTCAACGGCCTCGACGACATCGGCCTCACCATGGAGAAGTCGACCAAGATCGACGCCTTCGAGGAGAAGCTGAAGGGTCGCGCCTGGGCATAAGCTTCTTTTCCTTCTCCCCTCGGGGGAGAAGGTGGCAGCGCGAAGCGCTGACGGATGAGGAAAGGGCCACATGAACGGCCCATTTTAGGTTTCACCCAGTCGAAGCGCCCTCATCCCCCTGCCGGGACCTTCTCCCCCGAGGGGAGAAGGAGGCTAAACCACCAGCCCCTGCATCGGCGCGAGCCCGCCGGTGCCGGGGAACACTTTCTCGGCCAGCACCGGGCCGGACAGCCCGAATAGATCCGCAACCACGCCCTTCGCAACCGCGCGGATATCGGTGGTCGGCCTGAGGTCGCGCTGCTCGTGCAATTGCTCCGGCTTGAGACCGGGCCAGTCGACGATCATCCGCCGTCCCTTGACCGCGCCGCCGACCAGGAAGGCAACCGTGCCGGTTCCATGATCGGTTCCGACCGTGCCGTTGACGCGGGCGGTGCGGCCGAACTCTGTGACGACCATCACCACCGTGTCGTTCCAGACCGATCTTAGCCCGCTCTCGAAGGTTGCGAGTGCACCGTCGAGCCCGCCGAGCAGATTAGCAAGGCGCCCCTTGGCGCCGCCCTCGTTCGCATGGGTGTCCCAGCCCTCGAAAGCCAGTGCGGCGATGCGCGGGCCGTCCTCGGCCCCGACCAGCCTTGCCGCGCCCTCGGCGATGCGCTTCATGCCCTCGGCGCTATCGGGCCCGCCGCCGCTACGCGGCTGCTCGGCGCCCTGCCTGGTCGCAATCAGCTCGGTCTCGATCGCCCGTTTCAGCACCAGCGCCAAATTGGGATCGCGCTCGCCATAGAGATCGCCGAGGCGCTGGACGAGGTCGGCGCCGGCCCGCGCCATCCGCGGCGGCGCCCAGCCCAGCACCGGCGCCTCGCCACGCACGACCAACGGCGGCACCACGCCGACGCCGAGCGCGCCATGGCGCGAGACCGCCTCGCCCGGCGGCAAGCTGGCGATCAAACGGTTGAGCCAGCCGCTCTCGGTCTTGCCGGGACCGCCCTGCCCGCTCTCCAGCACATCCTGCCCGTCGAAATGTGAGCGCTCGCGATAGCCCGTGGCGGAGGCATGGACGATCGCCGCCTGCCCGCCGGCATAGAGCCGCGCCAGGTTCGGCATCGCCGGATGCAGATAGAAGAAGCCGTCGAGCGGCAGCGCCGCCTCCGGGCCATCCTTGGAGAGCGCGATGCCTTCGCGCAGATCGGCATAGGCGGGATCGCCGAGCGGCGGCACGGCTGAAAGCCCGTCGAGCGCGCCGCGCAGGACCACCAGCAGGAAGCGGGCATCGCGCGCACCCGCCGCCGCATGGGCGAATTTCGGCATATAGGACCAGGCGAAGAGCGCGCTGGCCGCACCGAGCACGGCGCGGCGCGAGGGCGTCATCCGTTCGCAATCGTCATCGTCGGCGGCCATGCTCATCTCCGCTGGAATTCGGGCGACATCAGCAGCAGCGCGAGCGCCTGCGGCTTGCTCTCGGCGCGCGCCACCGCCTGCTTGGTTTGAGCCGAAGCGAGCGGGCCGAGCACCTCCTCGACCAGCGCACGCGGATCGGCCACGGAGCCGGCCGCCTGCCGGCCGAGCTGGGCGGCGACGTCGATGCGGGTCTTGATCCCCTCGGGCGTCGCCCAGGCGGCGTTCGTATCCGGATAGCCGTCCGGACCGGAGGGCTGCCAGAGCAGCTGGCCCATCGCGCCGAGCGGGCCGGCGATCTGGCCGAAATCCGGCTTGCGGCCGAGCGCCCGGAAGGCAGCGATGAGGAATTCCTGCGGCGAGCGCAGCTTGGTCGCAGGCGCAGTCCCTGCAAGCTCAGAGGTCACCAGCGCCCGCGATAGCGCGGCGAGATCGCCGCCGGTCTCACGAAAGACGCGGGCGAGCTCGGCGACCAGCGCCTGCGGCGGCTCGTCGGCGACGAAATGGCGAGCGAGCTTGCGAGCGATGAAGCTCGCCGTGCTCGGATGGCGGGCGAGATCGGCGAGCGCCGCCATGCCCTTCTCCTTGCCCTCCTGCCGGTAGACCTTGCCGAGCAGCCTCTGGCCGCCGGGATCGTGCAGGCCGGGATTGAAGGCGAAGGAGCCGGGAAAGCCGAGACGGGCATCCCGCCCGACCACCGTCCAACCAGTGATGATCCGCGCCAGCGAAGTGACGTCGCCTTGCGTATAGCCGCCAGAAACGCCGAGCGTGTGCAGCTCCATGATCTCTCGGGCGAGATTCTCGTTGAGGCCGCGGCCGCGGCGCTTGCCGGCACGCGAATCCGGGCCGATCGAGAGCTGGTTGTCGAGGAAGTTGAGCATCGCCGGATGGCTCTCGACCGCGACCAGCAGATCCTCGAAGCGGCCGAAGATGTTGGGACGGATCGCCTCGCGCTCGAAGGCGCCGGCCATGGCACGGACGAAATTGCCCTTGGCGACCGAGACGCAGAAGTGGTTCGACCAGAATTGCACCAGCCGCTCGGCGAAACCGGTCTCGGCCTCGAGTGCGCATTGAACGCGGGCGACAGCCTCCTCGCGATAGATCGCCTGCGGAAACGGAGGAACCGGCTGCGCCGGCGCCTGCATCTGGCCTTGCGGCTGCCCGGCCATGGGCGGCGCGGCGGCGATCTGCACGCCCTGCCCCATGCCTTGCTGTCCGGCAACCTGGCGTGATTCGCGCGCAGTCCGCTCCTCATCCTCGAAAGCGTAAAGCGCCCGGCCGATCGGCGCTGCGCCGGAGAAGCTGACGCGCGGCTGGGCAGCGCCGTCAGAGCGAATATCGGCAAGCAGGCGCTCGCGGATGTCTCCGTGCACTCCGGCCTGCCCTGGCTTCATGCCGAGGCCGAAGCGTTGCAAGGCCATCATCTTCAAGCGCGGGTCTGACCAATCCGCCATGCCCTCGCCTCCGCCATCTGCGTCGCCACGCGCAGGCTCCACTGCAACTATGGCGAAAGCCCGACCCTCCCCGATTTCCATCGCACGGATAGGAAGGCCGCCGCTCCATTTGGAGCGACGGCCTCCTGCAGGTCGGAAGATGCGTTCGGGTCACATCGCAGGCAGTGTTGCGGCGTCACGCACCGGCGCATTCAGCCCGGAGATCTTACCGACCATTGCAGCCTTGCCCGAGGCGAGGTCGACCTTGTAGAGGCCGCCATCCGCAACGAGCCATCCGGTATTGGTGCCGTCAGCGGCCGTCTCGATGTCGAAGGCGATCGCCTTCGGCGTGATGCCGAGCTTGCCGATCGCGCCGAGGACGCCGTCATTCGGCGGCGCCTGCTTCAACAGCCCGCCGATCTTGCCGTCGATGTCGTAGAGCGCCGTCTCCTTGGTGCCCTTGACCGAATTGCTGTAGGCGCCGGCGACGACCATCGGCGTCTCGCCCTTGTGCATGTCGGTCTCGGCGAATTTCAGCTTGCCGTCGACCGTGGTCTTGCCGTCGTCGACGTTGACGCGGAGATTGGTGCCATCAGCGCCGATGACGCGCAGGCGGTCGGCCGCCGGGTTGAAGTCGACTGTCGCCATCGTGCTGGCGGGCAGCACCGTGTCCATCTTCGACTTCATCGTCGCCTTGCCGGCCTTGTCGACCGTGTAGATCGTGCCGTCGGTGGCGAGCGCATAGAGCATGCCGTCAGCCGGACGGACGTCGATGCCGGCGATCTTGCCGTTGATGCCGCTGACCTTCATCGACTTGCCGGCCTTCTGGGTCGCGGTGTCGACCATGGTCAGCGTGTCGTCGCCGGTCAGCACGGCGAGCATGCCGGCCTGGGCTGCACTGGCCGCAAAAGCCGTGGCAAGGATCGTGGATGCGAGAAGCAGGTTGCGAGCCTTGGTCATTGGATGTCCTCCGGTTCGTGTCGCGATCTCAAAAGGGGTCGGCCTTGCGCCTTTCTCTGACGCGGCACCCATGGCGGATAGCGACCCGATCCCGGATCGGATGCGGACGAAAAAATAAAAGTTGCGGACCGCATCTAAGACCCGAGCTATCGCGTAATAATGGGCTCGCCGCATCCGAGAGGACGGCCGGATACCGGGGAGACGAATGGCGACTGAGGCTACGCCGCCGCGACAGACCGGCGAGATCGAGACTGCGCTACTTGCCTGCGCCGCCGGCGATAAAACTGCACTTCGCCGCATCTACGAGGCGGAGTCGCCGCGTATGCTCGGTGTGGCGCAACGTCTGCTGAAGCGCCGCGCTCTGGCGGAGGAAGCGGTGCAGGACGCGTTCGTGCTGATCTTCAGACATGCCGGTCGCTTCGATCCCGAGCGCGGCGGTGGCCTGACCTGGATCTACGCCATCCTGCGCAACCGCTCGCTCTCGATCCTGCGCGACGAGAAGCGGACCGAGACGAGCGACACGCCGATCGCCGAGGAGACGGCGAGCGAGGAAGACGATCCGGAGACGGTGATGGCGAAGCTTTCCGACGCCAGCGCGCTGCGCGCCTGCCTGGAGATGCTGTCGCCGCAGCGGCGCGGGCTCGTGCTGCTCGCCTTCGTGCAGGGGCTGACGCATGGCGAGATCGCCGGGCGCCTGAAGCTGCCGCTCGGCACCGTCAAATCCTGGATCCGGCGTTCCCTGCTCTCGCTGAAGGAGTGCCTCGGATGAGCCCCTCCCGCGACGACCATCTCGGCCCGCCGGAACGCGATGCCCTCGCCGGCGAATATGTGCTCGGACTGCTCGACGGCGCGGATTTCGCGGCGGCCGAACGCCGTCTCGACACCGATCGCGATTTCGCCGCCTCCGTCGAGCGCTGGCGGCAGCACTTCTTTGCGATCGATGCGACTGTCACGCCGCTCGCGCCACCGGTTGACCTCTGGTCCAGGATCGAGGCCGGACTGGCGGGCCTGATCCAGCCGGCAGTCGCTTCCTCGGCGGCGACGTCGCGCGCGACAATGGCCAGTTCCACCCGTTTCGCCGACTGGTGGAACAGCCTGTTCGTCTGGCGCGGCGCTGCCTTCGCCGGCGCGCTGGCGGCCGTGCTGCTCGCGGTCGGCCTCTTCGGGGCGCTCGATCGCGCCAAGCGCCAGCCTCTGATGGTCGCGGTGCTCCTGACCGAGGGCAATGCCGCCGCCGCCGTGGTCAACACCTTCGCCGATGGCCGCGTCGAGATGCTGCCCTTGCAGAGCATCGACGTACCGGCCGGCAAGGCGCTGGAGATCTGGACCTTGTGGGACCGCGCCGTCGGCCCGCGCTCGGTCGGCCTGATCGACCGCGCCCGCTCGACACCGTTGCGCCTCGACAACCTGCCGCTCGGCAATGGCCAGCTCTTCGAGATTACGCTGGAGCCGGCGACCGGCTCGCCGACGGGACGTCCCACCGGCCCGATCATCGCCAAGGGCACGACCTCGCAGCGGCTGTGATGGACCTGACCAGTGCTGACGCGATAGGACGCCGCCAAGCGACAAGCTTGGCGGACCTGCAAGGCTGACGGTTAGAGGCAATGGCTGATCTGAACGGACGAACGGCTCTGGTCACCGGTGCCGGCAAGGGCCTCGGCCTTGCGATTGCCAAGGGACTCGCTGCCCGCGGCGCGCATGTGGTGATCCATGGCCGCAGCCAGGCTGCGCTCGACAGCACTGCCAGCGAGTTGGCGGCGGAAGGCCTCTCGATCTCGACCTTCGCCGCCGACCTCGCCGACGAGGATGCGACCGCGCGAGCGATCGATGCCCTGGTCGCACGCCAACCCCGCATCGACATTCTCGTCAACAATGCCGGCCTGCGTGATCGCAGGCCGCTCGATGCGCTCGACCGGGCCGCCTTCCGGACCTTGCTGGAGGTCAATCTCGTCGCGCCGTTCGATCTGGTGCGGCGGCTCGCGCGCCACATTCCGGATGGCGGGCGCATCGTCAACATCACCTCGATCGCCGGCTCGATCGCGCGCGCCGGCGACCCCGGCTACATCGCGACCAAGGGCGGGCTCGAAGCGCTCACCCGCGCACTCGCGGCCGAACTCGGCCCGCGCGGAATCACGGTCAATGCCGTCGCACCCGGCTTCTTCGCGACCGAGGCCAATGCCGGCCTCGTCGCCGATCCCGGCATCGCCGGCATGCTGGCGCAGCGAACCTCGATCGGGCGCTGGGGCGTTCCCAACGAGCTGGTCGGCGCCGTCGCCTTCCTGTGCTCGCCGGAAGCGGCCTATGTCACCGGCGTGACGCTACCGGTCGACGGCGGCTATCTCGCGCATTTCTGAGCCGAAGCCGCCCTCACTGCAGATCGGCGAAGGCCTGCTTCAGGCGCTCGACGGCCTCGACCACGACGGAACGCTGGGTCGCGAGGTTGAAGCGCAGGAAGCTGTCGCCACCGGCGCCGAAGCTCACGCCATGGTTCACCGCGATCTTCGCCTGCTTCTCGACGCGGGCGATGAAATCCCTTGGCTCCATGCCGGTGCCGGAAAAATCGACCCAGGCGAGATAGGTCGCCTCGAGCGGCATCGAGCGCAGGCCGGGAATGGCGTTGATCGCATCGTCGAAGAGCTTGCGGTTGCCGTCGAGATAGGTCGTCAACGCATCGACCCAGGCCGCGCCCTCCTTGCTGTAGGCCGCCGTCGACATCTCCATGCCGAAGGAGTTCGGGGAAATGCCGAGCGCGTTCATCCGGGCCCGGAACGGGGCGCGCAGCTTTTCATCGGGGATGATGACGTTGCCGACATGGGCGCCGGCGATGTTGAAGGTCTTGGTCGTCGCCGTCATCATCACTAGGCGATCGATGATCTCCGGCGCGGCGACCGGCATGACGGTATGCTTGTAGCCGGGCATGACCAGATCGTGGTGGATCTCGTCCGAGACCAGGATCAGGTCGTGGCGGACGCAGAAGTCGGCGATCTGGCGGAGTTCCTCGCTGCTCCAGACCCGCCCGCCCGGATTATGCGGCGAGCACAGGATCAGCATCTTCTCCTTGCCGGTCATCTGCGCATCCCAGGCGGGGATGTCGAGGACATAGCGGCCGTCCTCCTGCGCGAGCCGGCATTCGACGACGTCGCGGCCGGCCGATTTAATGACGCGGGCGAAGGCGTGATAGACCGGTGTCATCAGCACGACGCCGTCGCCCGGCCTGGTATAGGCGTCGACGCAGAGCGCGGTGCCGTTCACCAGCCCGTGCGTGGTGAAGATCGCCTGCGGCTCGACAGTCCAGCCATGGCGCTCCTGCATCCACCAGCGGATCGCGTCGCTGTTCGTCTTCTCATCGCCGAAATAGCCGTAGACGCCATGGGCGGCCATCGCCTCGACCGCAGCCTGGACGCAGGCCGGCGGGCGGAAGTCCATGTCGGCGACCCACATGGCGATGCCCTCGGAGGCAGGCACGCCGTAGATGGCCTCCATCTTGTCCCATTTGGCGCAATTGCTGCCGCGGCGGTCGATATGCAAGTCGAAGGTCGAAGCTGCGATCATCTCAGGTTCCGATGCATTGCCGGGCCAGCACGAACCCATCGCATACCAAGAAAATTCTTCTCCGCCAGCAGCGCTACGCGCAATTCCAATCTACCGTGACGGTCTGGCAGGGCTCCTACATGACCACCGTGATCGTCTCGGCCGCTCGGGTCAGGCCGGTATAGAGCCAGCGGGCCCGGTGCTCGCGGAAGGCGAAGGCCTCATCGAACATGACGATGTTGTCCCATTGCGAGCCCTGCGCCTTGTGGACCGTGAGCGCGTAGCCGAACGTGAACTCGTCGGTGTGGCGGCGCAATTCCCAGGGCACCTCGTCCTCGGTGCCGTCGAAGAAGTTGGGCAGCACCGAGACCTTGACCGGCTTGCCGCCGGTATCGTCCTCCGGCGTCACCCGCATGGTGACGAGGCCCTTCTTCGAGGTCTTGAGCTCCTGCACGATCCAGGCGCCGCCATTGAGCAGACCCTTGCTCTTGTCGTTGCGCAGGCAGACCAATTTCTCGCCGACGGCCGGGACATTGGCGACATGGCCCATCAGCTGGCGCATGCGGGCATTGTATTGCCGTCGCGTCTTGTTGAGGCCGACCAGGACCTGATCCGCTGACAGAACGATCTCCGGCGTGATCTCGGCTCGCCGGATGATCCGGCTGGCGCCGTAGTCGCCGACTTCGAGCCGGCCGCCCTCACGCACGATCATCGACATGCGCACGATCGGATTGTCGGCCGCCTGGCGATGGACCTCGGTCAGCATGATGTCGGGCTCGGCCTCGGTGAAGAAGCCGCCGCCCTTGACCGGCGGCAGCTGCGCCGGATCGCCGAGCACCAGCACCGGCGTCCCGAAGGAAAGCAGGTCGCGCCCGAGCTCCTCGTCGACCATCGAGCACTCGTCGATGATGATCAGCTTGGCCTTGGCGGCGGTGCTCTCGCGGTTGAGCACGAAGGTCGGGCTCTCCTCGTCGACCCCGCGCGAGCGGTAGATCAGCGAGTGGATGGTCTGCGCGCCCTCGCAACCCTTGTTGCGCAGCACCAGCGCCGCCTTGCCGGTGAAGGCGGCGAAGACGACGGTGCCGTTGACGCCCTCGGCGATGTGGCGGGCGAGCGTGGTCTTGCCGGTGCCGGCATAGCCGAACAGGCGAAAGAGCTGCGGCGAGCCGACCTTGAGCCAATCGGCCACGGCGGCGAGCGCCGCGTCCTGCTGCGGCGACCAGCTCATCGGGTGATGCACATGCTTTGAGGCATGGCGCACAAGGCCGCGAGTCGGGCGGCCAAGGCAAGCCGGTTCAGGCGGCGCGCAGTCGCCGGGCGAACTCGTCGGCCTCCGCCTGCAGGGCAGAGATGCGCTCGTCGAGCTGACGGGCTCCTGTGGCGCCTTGCTCGGCGTGGGAGGCGGTCTGGACGCTGGCGCCGGCGATCGTCGTGACAGCGCTGGCTGCCTGCCCGGTGACCACCGAGATCCGCGCGATCGTCTCGCCGAGCCCCTGCAGCAGGCCGGTGTGCGAAGCGACCATGGTCGAGATCTCGGTGCTTGCCTGCTCGACCGCACCGGCGCGATTGGCGATGCCGGTGATCGCTTGCGCGGCCTGCGACAGCGCCGCATCCACGGTCGCGATGCGGGTCGAGATTTGCGCCGTGGCATCGGCGGTCTGGGTCGCCAGCGCCTTGACCTCGCTGGCGACGATGGCGAAGCCGCGGCCATGCGTGCCGGCGCGGGCCGCCTCGATCGTGGCGTTGAGCGCGAGCAAGTTGGTCTGGCGCGCGATCGCCTCTATCAGCTGGACGACGTCGCGGATCTTGCCGGCGTTCTCGGTCAATCGGCCGACAAGGCCGACCGTGCCAGCCGCATCGCGGGTCGCCAGGCTCGCGGTCTCGGAGACGCGCCGGACCTCGCGATTGATCTGCTCGACCACCTCCTCCAGCCGCAAAGCGGCATCAGCGATGCTTATCGCCTCCTCGCCAGCTCCGGCGACGGCCTGCGCCGCAGCGCTTCCGCTATGCGAGATCTGTCCGGCTCGGAGTGCGGATGCGGCGAGCGCCGCCCGCAACCCCTCGCTCAACCGGCCGATATCGGCGAGCAGGCGACCGATGCGCGTCTCGAACTCCTGGGCGATCCTGTGCAGTTCCTCCGTCCGCTGCTGCCGATGCTGCTGCGCCAGGTCGGCCTCGGCATCGCGGGTGACCAGTGTGGCGCGGACCTCGCTCAGCGTGCGTACCGTGCGGGCGAGCTGGCCGATCTCGTCGCGGCGCTTGCCATAGGGCACCTCGACGACCCGGTCGGAGGAGGTGACGCTGGCGATGGTCTCCATCAGCACGCGCAAAGGCCGGGTCAGATAGGTCCGCAGCAGCAGGATCGCCAGCAACCCGCCCGCCAGCGGCAGCCCCGCGGCGATCAGGATCACACGCAGCCGGACCTTCCTCGCCAGGTCGCCGGCACGGCTGGCTGCAAGTCCGGCCTGACGGTCGAGATCGTCGCGCAAGCGCGCCGTCGCCGCGATGATCTGGCGGACATTCTCGCGCGCCTCGACCGCCGACGCTTCGATCAGTGCTGCCTTGGGCGAGACGCGCCGGCCGATGTCGACGATGTCGCGCTGGAAGGCGATGAAGGTTTTTATGCGCGGGTCCAGCGAGGCGTTGGCCTGCAACAGACCTACCGGCAGCGACGACATCAGATTGGCGCGGGCCGAATCGACCAGTTCGACCGCTTCGTCGAGCTGGTCGAGCGCCGTCTGGACTGCACGCGGCTCGCTCGCATCGTCGAAGCGGCTGAGGAGCGAAGCCTGCGCGACCCGGCTCGACAGCAGCGCGGCCTTGTTGGCGAGCTGTTGGCCGGCGAAGGCCTCTCGGTCGATCTCATGGACGGAATCGAGCCCGCTGACCGCACTCGCCAAACCGAGTGCAGCCGCGATCCCGAAGATCGCGAACAGGACTGTGATCTTGGCTGTAAGCCCGAACGGCCGCATCGTCTTCACCGCTTCGCCAGCGGGCAGAGCTTTCGCAAGTGCGAGACAAACAGATCCTTAACGGAGCCAGCTAAGTATCTAAAAAATATAAAATATTTGACTTGACATTCACCCTTTCGATTCTCCTGCGGCGACGCTCTCGCTACAAGACCAGGCGCATCAGGGGCCGGCCGGGCTTCTGCCGGGCGACCTCGACGAAGCTGGCGCGCTGGAACACGCTCTCAGGTCCGACATAGAGCCCATCGGCGCTGCGCCTGGCCTCATTGTCCATCGGCGCGGCTTCAACCAGATGCGCGCCGCTTTCCTTCGCAAAATTCAACCCGCCGGCGAGCAGCGCCGCCGTGACGCCCTGGCCGCGAAACCCCTTGCGCACAAAGAAGCAGGACGCCGCCCAATTGCGCTCATCTCGCGCCGGCGCATCCGGCAGCGGCGTCGAGGCCCGGCGCGGATTATTCCATTCCGGCACATGCGCCCGCGGCCCGACCTGCAGCCAGCCGACCGGAATATCGCCAGCGAAGGCGAGCACACCCGGCGGCGGGCCCTTCATTACCCGTTGCTCGAAGAGCTGCCGTGCGCCCTCTCCCAACAGCGGCTTACGCAGCTTCGGTGGCATGCGGAAATGATTGCACCAGCAGCCATAGCAGGGCCCCTGCGGCCCGAAGAGATCCTCCAGCGCCGGCCAATGCTCCGGCGTCAGCGGGACGACCTGAAACTCGCTGTTCGCCACGCGTTTTCTCCCCTCTCGACAGGTCTCCGCAAACAGGAGAGGAATGACGCGCCGCCTGCGAGGCGGCCGCCGTCGGAGGCTATCCCATGTCACTCGAACTCTTAGCTGCCTATCTCGTCGCCTGCTTCGTCATCGTGATCGTACCCGGCCCGACGGTGACGCTGATAATCGCCAACAGCCTGAGGCATGGTAGCCGCGCCGGGCTTCTCAACATGGCAGGAACGCAGGCCGGGCTCGTGATCATGATCGCGATCGTCGGCATCGGGCTGAGCTCGGTGATTGCCGCGATGGGCCACTGGTTCGACTGGGTCAGGCTCGCCGGCGCCGCCTATCTGATCTGGCTGGGCTGGAAGATGTATCGCAGCGCCGGCGAAATCACCGAGGGTGCGGCCGAGGCGCGCCCGCCGCGTGGCGGTTTCTTCCTGCAGGGGCTGCTGGTCGCGCTCAGCAACCCGAAGACACTGGTCTTCTTCGGCGCCTTCTTCCCGCAGTTCCTCGACCCGGCCCGCGACTACGCCACGCAGATCGCGATCATGGGCGCGATCGCCATGCTCTTCGCCGCCGTCAGCGACAGCGCCTATGCGATCCTCTCCGGCCGGGCCGGACGCTTCCTGTCGCAACGGCGCGTCCGGCTGATGT
>JAESGH010000283.1_pt1 | contig 68705 bp, 66 predicted proteins | sample 9269641 | NCBI WGS metagenome assembly JAESGH01 (sample SAMN14515345, study PRJNA621665) | algae metagenome | isolation source: Phormidium tanganyikae FI6-MK23 and co-occurring heterotrophs from granitic... | place: USA: Fort Irwin, California | collected 1998-05-24 | reverse complement strand
GCCTGCAAGGCTGCGGCGGTGAACGCGTCGGCGCGCCAGCCGGGAGGCAGCGGCAGCCATAAATGATAGCTTCGCGGGTCTCCCTGCGGTGACCATCGCTTCAAGCCTGCGCGCATGACCGCGTGACGCCGGGTCGCGTCGGCGCGCTTTCGCGCTTCGATCTCGGAAAGTGCACCATCCCTCAGCAAAGCAGTGAGAATCGCGAGGCTGAATGGCGATGTCAGCCATGCGCCCGTCCTGAGGGCTTCGGCGAGCCGTTGCCGCCGTTCAGCATCGGCGACGGCAACGAAGCCGATTGGAAGGCCCGAGAAGCCGCGCTTCGATAGGCTGTCTATAGGGACCACGCGCTCCGGTATCAGGGCCGAGATCGGTTGGGGGGCTTGCATGTGGAGGAAGCTATAGACTGCATCCTCGATCAATATCTGGTCAGTGCTGTCCAGAGCGGCAGCGATGTCGCGCCGGCGAGCCCGCGACATGGTCAGGCCGAGGGGATTCTGAAGGGTTGGTTGGATGTAAATCAGCCTGACTGAGTCCGAGGCGGCTGCTGCTGCAAGGGCATCGGGCTTCACCCCCTCCTCGTCCATCGCCAGCGGCACGGAGCGTAGGCCCAGCCTCTGGGCGATCGCCTTCACCATCGGGTAGCTGATCGCTTCGACTCCGATGGCCTCGCCGGGTTTGGTGAATGCTGCGAGCGCCGCCGCGATGGCTTGGCGCGCCCCACCGGCGAAAATGATATGCTCGGGCCTGGGCTTCCATCCGCCATGACAAAGATGCCTGCCGAGGGCCGATGTGAGGCTCTCGGGCCCGTAGGCCGAGGCCGAAGCGGAGGCGAAAGCCAGCTGGGTGCCGCTGGCCGACTGTGTCATGGCCCGCGCGAGGATGCGCTCGTCCTCCGGCTGCACTGCCGTTGTGTTGAACTCCAGATCGATGAGTTGTGCCTGGCCGGGTTCGCGCAGTTGCGCTTCCGGCGGCGCGAGACGCACGAAGCTGCCGCGGCCGACCTCTCCCGAGACGATGCCCCTGCTCACCAACTCCGCATAGGTGCGCGCGACGGTCGAAACGGCGAGTCCGTGTTCGTAGGCGTAGCGCCGGATGGTCGGCAATCTCTGCCCCGGCGGCCGGAGCCCCCCGGCGATCTCGGCGGCGATCCTGTTGGCGTGCTCGATATAGCTGGGGGTGCTCATTTCTTGTTCTCGGAACAATGATTTTATTGATCCGAGCTTTGCATCGATGTCAAACGCGGCCCGTCGCGACAAACCGATGTCAGGTGTGCGAAATGAGCCTCACGGCCTTCATAGCTTTCGTGCTGGTTAGCGCGGCCCAGGTCGCCACGCCTGGCCCCTCGACGATCTTCTTGCTCAACAACGCGATCGTCTACGGCGCACGTCGCGCGATCGTCGCGTTGAGCGGCGACCTGGTGGCCATCGTCATCCTGGCGTCTCTCTCGGCTGCCGGCGTCGGCGCCCTGCTTGCGACGAACCCGGCGCTCTTCGCCGTCCTGCGCATTGCCGGCGCAGCCTACCTGCTGTGGCTCGGCGCCGAGTATTTCCGCGCGCCACCGGTCGTGCAGGAGCATGCCGAACCTTCCGGCGCTGAGACGGCCTTATGGCTGCAATCGTTCTGGATCGGGATCAGCAACCCCAAGGCCGTGCTGTTCTTCGCCGCACTGTTCCCGCAGTTCATCCCGGCCGATGGCGGCCGCGATCTGCTGACCGTTCTAGTAATCGCTTTCGTGACGACGAAGCTCATCGTGCTCGGGGCCTATGCGATGGTCGCCCGCCAACTTCGACGCGCCTTAGGTCATCGCAGCGACATGGCTTTCGGGCGCCGGCTGACCGGAGCGCTGTTCATCCTGTTCGGCTGCGTGATGATCTGGCCGCTCGTCGCATGAAGAGCCGGATGCCTAAGACGCATCAAACCGCAGGATCGATGATCCCGCAGCAGGATCTGCCACGCGCGATCACCGGCGGCGCGCTAGGTTTCCGGAAGCCACGACGCATTTTCGCCGCCGGCGAGGCGTTTCGCAGCGACACATGCGGATTGCTTCGACGCCACGTCTTCAGCTTCATCCTGGGAGGAAGAATTCATGTCCACGCTCGCAGCAACGGTCGCGGTCGCGACCACTCTTTTGACCGGCGCCGCCATGGCGCAGCCGGCCAAGCCCACGATCGTGCTCGTGCACGGCGCCTTCGCCGACTCGTCTAGCTGGAACGGCGTCATCTTGAGTCTCCAGCAGGAAGGTTACCGGACGGTCGCCGTCGCCAATCCGCTGCGCAGCGTGTCGGGCGACGCCCGCCTGGTTTCCGACGTCGTCGCGAGCATCGCCGGCCCGGTGGTCCTCGTCGGCCATTCCTATGGTGGCCAGGTGATCTCGAATGCGGCGAAGGGGCACGCCAACGTCAAGTCGCTGGTCTATGTCGCGGCCTTCGCGCCCGACGCCGGCGAGGCCGCGGCCGATCTCGCCGGCAGGTTCCCTGGCGGCACGCTCGGCGAGGCGCTGGCGCCCCCTATCAAGCTCGCCGGCGGCGGCGTCGATCTCTACATCGATCAGGCGAAGTTCCGGGACCAGTTCGCTCACGACGTGCCGGCGGAGGCAACCGCGCTGATGGCAGCCGGACAGCGCCCGATCACCGAAGCCGCCTTGACTGAGAAATCCGGCGAACCGGCCTGGAAATCGCTGCCGTCGTATTTCGTCTACGGCGACGGAGACAAGAACATCCCGGCCAAGGCTCTGGGCTTCATGGCCGAGCGCGCCGGCTCCAAGCGGACGGTCGTGATCAAGGGCGGCTCTCATGTCGTCATGGTTTCCCAGCCCAAGGCCGTCGCGGAGCTGATCGTGGAAGCCGCGCGATAGGTAACGCGGTTCACTGGCAGCCCCCGCGCCCAGGCGCGGCGGCTCGTCCGTACAAACGGCCATGACGGCCAGGAAGGCAGCGGCACAAACCGAACTGGTGCCGCCCGTACCGCTCAGGATAGCATTGTGATCGCCATGCAGCAGAACCCGCATTTGCCCGAGAACGTCGTGAGTGTCTCGGCCCTTCAGGGCGGATACAGCGGCGTGCGGATCGACGTGACCGGCTTCCATTGCGTGGGGCAGGTCTCGCACAAGTTCAGGCACACCGAAGAGACCCGGCTGAGCGTCGTGCTCGAGGAGATCGGCGGCCAATGCGAGCCGCGACTGCGCCCGAACAGGCCCAATCCCATCGACCACATGCCGCGCCATATGCATTTCGCGCCCGCCGGGTTGGAGATGTGGGGCCACACCGACGATGTCAGGTTCGTGAGAGACGCGACGCTGAGTTTCGATATCACGAAACTCAGCGAGAACATGGCGACGGTGTTCTCCGAAGACGTGGTCAGCGCCCCGCGTCTGCGATTTGCTGACGAACGGGTTTGGACGCTCGTTAGGCTCCTGTCCGATGCCTTGGGTGATGCCGATCCATCAACGCAGCTCTATTGCGACGGTCTTACCACCGCGATCGCCGCACGCCTCTTCGCACTGCCGCTTCAATCGCGAGGGGAAGATGTAACCGGCCTGGCTCCATGGCGCCTGCGCCGGGTCCTAGATTATCTGGACTCCCGTCTCCCTGACAGGGTGGAACTCGGCGATCTCGCAGAGCTGGCAGGCCTGTCGTCCTCGCATTTCAGCAGAGCCTTCAAGGCCTCCACCGGCATGGCGCCCTATCAGTGGCAGCTGCACGCGCGCATCCGGCAAGCGCAGGCTCAATTGCTCGATACCGACGCATCGCTCGATGAGATAGCGGAGGCAACGGGCTTCGCGGACGCGGTTCATTTCGGACGGACATTCCGGAAACTCATCGGCGCGGCACCGGCCGCCTGGCGGCGCGAACTGAAAAACTGAAGCGGCCGTCCGCAGCAGGATCGAACTGCCGATCGCAGAATCGGACAGGGCCATCCCAACAGCCTCACGGTAACAAACGGCCACGCGGGACGACATGTCTTGTCCGCGGCACTGACTCTTCATGGTGACCCATGACTTCGCACGCGGCTGATTACGACGGCATCCTGCAGGCCAATCTCAAGCGCGTTTTCGGCGAGCGCGACGCCAGCTTGCGAGCCGCAGCGATCCGCGAGCTCTATGCTCCGGATGCGGTTCTCTACGAGCCCGACAGTATCGCGACCGGCCACGACGCAATCGCGCGAGCGGTCGAGAAACTGCTCGCCAGCCTGCCGCCCGCTTTCGTGTTCTCGCCGATAGGCCCGGCCGTGGGCCACCACGGGCTCGCCCGCCTGTGCTGGCGGGCGGGGCCGCCGGAAGGGCCGGTCGCGGTAACGGGAACTGACGTCGCCCGTATCGAAGCCCGACGCATCGCGAGCCTCCACGTCTTCATCGATCCGCCGGACGCCTGAGCGTCACATCATCGAAAGGATTCATCATGGCCGCCAAGAACGGACTAGACGCCCTTTTGCGTCCGGAAGACAGCTTCCTCGTCCTGATCGACCATCAACCCTATCAGTTCGCGAACCTGAACAGTCACGAGCCGATGATGATCGTCAACAATGTCGTCGGCCTCGCCAAGGCGGCCAAGGTCTTCGGCGTGCCCACGATCCTGACGACGGTGATCGAAGAGCGCGGCGGCCACCTGATCAAGGGTCTGCAGGACGTTTTCCCGGACCAGAAGCCGATCGACCGGACCTTCATCAATACCTGGGAAGATCCCGCTGTCACCGAGATCGTGAAGAGGAGCGGCCGCAAGCAGCTGATCCTCGCCGCGCTGTGGACCGAAATCTGCCTGGCGATGCCGACGATCCAGGCGCTGGCCGAAGGCTACGACGTCTTCATCGTCACCGACGCCTCCGGCGGCGTTTCGGCGGAGGCACACGACATGGCCGTGCGCCGCATGGTCGCCGCCGGCGCCGTCCCGATCACTTGGATGGCGGTCGCCGCCGAATGGCAGCGCGACTGGGCCCGCGAGAAGACGGCTTCCGGCCTCTCCAGCGTCATTCTCGAGCATGGCGGCGCCAGCGGCGTGGCCTTCGCCTGGGAGCTCCAGCTCCTCGCGGCCACGCCTCCTGCGCAGGGCTGAGGCCGGTCATGGCTGGATCCGGCCCCATTCGCATCGGCTATTGCCTGTCGCTGTCTGGCCCGCTCGCGGGCAACAGCAGGTCGGCACGGCTGGCGCACGAGATCTGGCGGGACGACGTCAACGCACGGGGCGGCCTGCTCGGCCGCCCCGTCGAACTCGTCTGTCATGACGACGAGGCCGATGCGTCGCGCGTTCCGGAGCTGTATCGGCACCTCCTCGACGTCGACGAGGTCGACCTCGTCATCGGCGGGTACGGCACCAACACTATCCTGCCGGCGATGCCTCTGATCATGGAGCGTGGGCGATTCTTCACCGGGCTGATGGGGCTGGGGGTCAATAACGCCCTGAACTACCCCAATTACTTCGCGATGATCCCGACCGGCCCCGATCCGAATGCGGCGCTCACCGAAGGGTTCTTCGCGCTCGCCGCGCAGCAGAAGCCGCGCCCCCGGACAGTGGCGCTGCTCTCGGCCGACGCCGAGTTCTCCCGCAATCCCGTGCTCGGCGCCAAGGCCAACGCCAGCGTGTATGGTTTCGACGTGGTCTTCGAGGGGACCTATCCCCTGGCGACCGAGAAATTCGAGCCCGTGCTCGACGCTGTCGCGAAGAGCGGTTGCGACCTGCTCTTCCTGTGCTCCTATCTGAACGATTCCGTCGGGCTGGTGCGCGCCATCCGTTCGCACGCGTTTCGTCCCAAGATGGTGGGCGGCGCCATGATCGGCCCACAGAACACCACGGTGAAGACGACGCTCGGCCCGCTGCTCAACGGCTTCGTCAACTACGAGTACTGGGTACCGGCTCCGAGCCTGATGTTCGCCGGAGTGGCCGCGCTGCTCGAAACCTATCGGGCACGGGCGCCGGCGGCGGATGTCGACGTGCTGGGGCACTACATGACTCCGCTAGCCTACGCGCAGATGCAGGTCGTCGCCCAGGCGATCGAAGCGACCGCGGGCTTCGACGACCAGCGGCTCTCCGCTTACGCGCGCGGCGCGATCTTCGAAACCGTGATGGGGCCTGTCCGGTTCGGCTCCAGGGGTGAATGGCGGAAGCCCAGAGTCCTTCAGGTCCAGTTCCAGGGCATCGAGGGGGATGACATTGCCCAGTTCGCCGACGGCTCCCGCCAGGTCGTTCTGTCTCCCCCCGGCTTCGCGGCCGGACGCCTGCTCTATCCCTTCGCCTAAAGGCCGCATCGGCGCCATGCGCCACGCCGCCGCGAACCGTACCGGCCAGCAACGCCGGGGCGGGATCGCTACCAGTTCGGCGGGGCTGGCCATAGCTTCACAAAAAGGACCTTGTCGATGTCAATCGAGCGTTTTCCCGTTGGGCTGGCAATGGACGTCTCCTACCCCGGATTCCGGGTCAGCCTGACGTTGCTGTCTACCGCGAAGCTGAGGTTCGAGATCAAGGATGGGCCGTTCGCCCGGACGGAGACGGTCGACACTCATGTCGTGCCGCTCGGCAACGACCTCTTTGCCGTGAGCTGGCAGGAGAAGGACGGGGCGACCGTCACGAACGTCCAGGACTACGATCGCTGCCTGATCCACTCCCATGCGACGCTGCCGGATGGCAGGTTCCTCCGGATGACCGGGACATTCGACATCACCCACCCCGCCGATCTTACGCTCGACGACCGCCCTCACCGTAACAGGGCGCTGGTGCTCGAGGCCATGACCTCGTTGTTCCAGCGGCACGATGCATCAGCGGTAGAACGGCTCTATGCGCCGGACTACATCCAGCACAATCCCGACATCGCCCAGGGTCGCGATGCCCTGCAGGCGCTTGTCGCCAAACTCCCGAAGAACGTCTTCTACGAGCCGGGCATCATGGTTGCCGAGCGCGATTTCGTCGCCATTCATGGCCGCATCCGTGGCTGGGCGGCCAAGCCGCAGGTCGTGATCGATCTCTTCCGGATCGAGGATGGCAAGCTCGCCGAACATTGGGATGTGCTGCAGGACGAGGCAGCGGCCACCCCGGGCAGCGTCTCGATGTTCGACCCTGAGGAAGGACGCGCCGAACGGTCGAGGATCGGGGAGCCGGTCGTTTGACGCGCCGCACGTTCTGAACAGCACTGCAAGGAGCAACCATGCCGACGCTTTACTATGCCGTGGGAGCCTGTTCGCTGGCGCCCCACATCGCTCTCGAATGGATTGGCAACCCCTATGAGGCTGTCAGGGTGCAATATGGCTCGAAGGAGATCCTGGCCGTGAACCCGGCTGGCGCGGTGCCGACCCTTCGCGAGGACGACGGCTGGCTTTTGACGCAGGCCGGCGCAATCCTCGACTACCTCGTGCACAAGCACCCCGAGGCCCGGCTCGCCGGCGGCGATAGCGCGCGCGCAAAGGCCGAGGCACATCGCTGGTCGGCATTTCTCACCTCGGATGTTCACGCCGCTTTCTGGCCGGTCTTCATGCCGTATCGCTACACGAGCGACCAAAGCGACGCGGCGCGACGCGCGGTTGTCGAAGCGGGGCACAAGCTTGTGGCGAAACAGTTCGGCATTCTGGACCGACACCTCGAAGGGCGGGAGCACATCCTCGATGGAGGGCGCTCGGTCATCGACGCCTATTCCTTCCCGATGATCCGATGGGCGATAAGGCTGCTGCCCGGCGGGCTGGACGCATACCCGAATGTGCAGGCGCTGCATGACAGGTTGGCCGCCGACCCCGGTGTGCAGAAGGTGCTTGCCCGCGAGGCCGACGGTTGACCTACGAAGGACATCGACAAGAATGACGAGCGGCATCCACCACTTCACCGGCATCACGGCCAATGTTCAGGCGAACGTCGATTTCTACGTCGGCTTTCTCGGCCTCAGGCTCGTGAAGCGATCCGGAGGCTTTGCGGACGCCGAGCAGTTGCACCTCATCTATGGCGATGGGCTCGGCAGCCCGGGTTCGCTGCTGACCTTCCTCGTCTGGGAGGCTGCCGGCCGTGGCGGCACCGGCATTGGGCAGGTCTCGGAACTGGCCCTCGCCGTGCCGCCGGCTTCTCTCGGTGATTGGCTCACCAAGGCGCTCGCCGCCAACATCTCGATACAGGGGCCCTCGCGCGAATTCGGAGAATCAGTGCTGCGGTTGAAGGATCCGGATGGACTTATCGTGAAGCTGGTGGGCGTCGATATGGCAACGCCGGCGCCGATTGCCGGGTCACCCGCCCGGCTTCGGGGCGTTACGCTCCTGACGGATAAGGCGACTGAGACCGGGAGCTTCCTGGCGCGCTTCGGTTACAGCGAAGGCGAGCGCTCCGGCCCGACACGACGCATGGTCTCCGACACCGATATCGTCGACGTCAGAGAGGTGTCGGGGTTCGTGCAGTCCGTGCCCGGGGCGGGCGTGCCGGATCATGTAGCTTTCCGCGCACCGGACGCCGATGCCATCCGCTCCATGCGGCTTTCGTTGAAGGAGCATGGGCCGACGGAGGTTCACGATCGAAAGTATTTCCTGTCTCTGTATGTACGCGATCCGGCCGGCATACTCCTGGAATACGCGACAGACGAGCCGGGCATGACTGTCGATGAAGCCCCGGATGATCTGGGCAGGACCTTGTTTCTGCCGCCACATGAGGCAGACCGCGGCGAAGACCTGAAGGCTATGCTCCCTCAGTTCGCCCTGCCTGGCGAAGAGAGGTTTCCAGTTCGTGACCTCCCCTTCATTCATCGTTTCAACCGGCCGGAGGACCCAGACGGCACGACCCTCGTATTGCTGCACGGTACCGGCGGGAACGAGGCCGACCTGATGCCGATCGCCCGCCGCATCGCTCCGCGTTCGACGCTGCTCGGTGTGCGTGGCCGGGCGATCGAGGAAGGCACCAATCGCTGGTTCCGCCGTTTCGACGCCGCCACGTTCGACCAGGCCGATATCCGCAGCGAGGCCGAAGCGTTCTCGGCCTTCGTGAAAGGCGCCGTGGCGGGCTACGGGCTCGACGCGGACAGGCTCGTTTTCCTCGGCTATTCCAACGGCGCAAACATGCTGGCGGCAGTCATCCAGCTCCATCCCGGACTCGTGAGACGCGCGGTGCTGCTGCGCGGCATCCAGGCATTGGAGAATCCGCCGGTCGCGGACCTATCGGAGACCAACGTCCTGTTGCTCAGTGGGCGTGACGATCCTTATGTCCACGTTGCGCCAGAATTAGCGAGCCCCCTCATCGCCCGTGGGGCCCGCGTGGATTTCCAGCAGATTTCGGCAGCTCATGAGCTGGCGGCCGCAGATGTCGCGGAAACATCCAGGTGGCTTCGGCAAAATCTCTCGCCAGCCTACGAGCCCGGAGTTGACTGCAGCCGAGGTGGAATTGGCGCCTCTGCGCTGCCCGATCCGTTTGGCCAACAGGATCATTGAAGAGCGTGTGACGCCCGGGCTGTGCTCGTGGCGACGAATGTCGGCTCGCTGGTATGGTACTGACCTCTGCTATTGGCGCACTTTACGCCATCGAGCGATGAGCGGTTCTCGCGCTGGTTGCCAGTTCAACCAGAGCGCATGCCTATTTGGGCTCCATAAGACTGATTCACCTGCTGCCGGCTCCTTGAACGGTCGATTTGGCTCATCCCACCACTTTTTGAGCCTTAGCTGCAGCAGCTTCCTGGCTCGCGGTATGAATGGCCTCTACAACAGCGACGGTTGCGCCGGCTGGTCGGGCGCAGCGATGCCGTTGCCTTTGCGCCTCTTCAACTCAGTGCCGGCGCTGAAACGGACATCGATATCACGGCCGCCCGCCAGATCCTGCAAGGCCGGGTCGTCCAACAGAGCCCAGCTTTTGCCGCGGTGCGGGCCATCAGGCACACGCGGCAGTAGCCCGGGCTCGAGGCTCCAGGCGAGCAATTGCTCGAGCGAGGCTTCATTCAACATGTCGCGCAGGTGATGAGCGGTCACATAGGCGTCGGGCATTGCCCGATGTGCCGGCAGGCCGAGCTCGTGCACGAGCCCTTCGGGCCTACGTTGATAGCGCAACATCTGGTTCGAAAAGCGAGGGAGATGCGGCCAGAGCCGCAATGCGCATTTCCAGGTACAGATCCAGCGGGCACCACCACTCAAGTTCGGCGTGCAGAATCGTTGCGCAAATGCAGCGCGGTGAGCGGCAAGGGCGCTAACGCCGCCCGGAGGTCTTAAGGCAAGCGGGGCGACTTCCTTCCAATAGGGAGCATCTACGACCTCTTCATCGCGGATATGATGGATTGCCATTGTATCCGGTGATATCGGCCGCCCTGGATTGACGAGAAACGACCCACGGTCGGGAGTTACCTCCCATCGTCCATCTTCGCCGACGCACACATCCTGCCAGCCGATCTCGCAGACATCCTGTTTTCCGTCTCCGGCGGTTTCGAGGTCTATGACCCTGACGCGATGGTTAGACATGAATGACAGATCAGCACCAGCGCTGGCCATATCAAGACAGCAGCGAGACCGCGGGAGCTGATCGCACAGCGTCGCCATTGCCAGAAGGCGCGCGCAATTCACGCACCCGCAGCATGACCCAAGCATCGACATCGCGTTACGCCAGCGGCTCTAGCGAATTCGATCACTACCGCGACACCACGTCCGCCCGCAAAGTCGGAACCTTCGTCGCCGCGCTGAATTTTTCCCCGAGCACGGGGGGAATCGATGAGCCTGCGCACCCTACGACGAAACCTGATCACGAAGCCTCTGTTCGGATGGGCGGCCAAGGCCCTTCCGCCGATATCCGAAACCGAGCGCGATGCGATCGACGCGGGTACGGTCTGGTGGGATGGCGAGCTGTTCACCGGCAATCCGCGTTGGGAAGATTTGCTCGCCACGCCGGTGGCTCAGCTAAGCGAGCGCGAGCAGGCATTCATGGACGGACCCGTCCGCGAACTCTGCGCGATGATCGACGATTGGAAAATCGTCTGGGAAGATCGCGACCTGCCGCCCGAGGTCTGGGCCTTCATGCGCGAGAAAAAGTTCTTCGGCATGATCATCCCGGAAAAATACGGAGGGCTCGGCTTCTCCAACACCATGCATTCCGAGGTGGTGCGGACCGTATCGACCGCGAGCGTCGTGGCCGGGGTCACCGTCATGGTACCGAACTCGCTGGGACCGGGCGAGCTTCTGATGCATTTCGGCACCGACGAGCAGCGCGAGCATTGGTTGCCGCGCCTCGCCGACGGCCGCGAGATCCCCTGTTTCGGCCTGACTTCTGAGGACGCGGGGTCGGATGCCGCCGCGATGACCGATGTCGGTATCGTCGAGGAGGGCGAGCATGACGGGAAGCGGATGCTGGGCATTCGGCTCAACTTCCACAAGCGCTACATCACGCTGGGGCCAATCGCGACGGTGATGGGGCTCGCCTTCAAGCTGCGCGACCCCGACAATCTGCTCGGCAGCGGCATCGAGCGCGGTATAACGGTGGCGCTGATCCCCACCGCGACGCCTGGTGTCAATCATGGCGAGCGCCACCTACCGCAGTTCGCGCATTTTCAGAACGGCCCCCTGACCGGCAAGGACGTGTTCATCCCGCTCGACTGGATCCTCGGCGGTACGAAGCAGATCGGCCAGGGCTGGACGATGCTGATGACGGCGCTCGCGGCTGGCCGCAGTATTTCGCTGCCGTCGCAATCGGCTGGCTCGGCTGCATTGTGCGCGCGCGTCACCGGCGCTTATGCCCGGATACGTCGCCAGTTCAACGTCTCGATCGGGGATTTCGAGGGGGTACGCGAGCACCTCGCCGATCTCGCGGCTAACGCCTACCTGATCGATGCGGCCCGCCGGCTGACGGTGGCCGCGCTCGATCAGGGCCATCGCCCTTCCGTCGTCTCTGCGATCATGAAGTACCACGCAACCGAGCGCATGCGTCGCTCGGTCGAGAAGACGATGGACGTCCATGGCGGCAAGGGCATCATCGACGGTCCACGCAACTATCTGGGCGGCCAGCATCGCTCCGTCCCGATCGGCATCACGGTCGAGGGCGCCAACATCCTGACCCGCAATCTGATGATCTTCGGCCAGGGCGCGGTTCGTTCGCATCCCTACATGTTGAAGGAGATGCAGGCGTTATCGGATCCCGACCGGGAGGTCGGTCTCGACGCTTTCGATCGTGATTTCTGGGCGCATGCCGGCCACGCCCTGCGCAATGCATTCCGCACGCTCGGTCGTGGCTGGACCGGCGGACGTTTCGCGCCTGCACCGCGCGATGTGGCGATGCCCCATCACTGGCGGCAGCTTTCCCGACTTTCCGCGGCCTTCGCGATGCTGACGGACCTGACTCTGTTGACGCTTGGAGGGGCGCTGAAACGCAAGGAGATGCTGTCGGCCCGGCTGGGCGACATCCTGTCGGAGCTCTATCTCCTCGGCGCGGTGCTGAAGCGCTATGAGGACGAGGGCCGACGCGAAGACGACAGGCCCATCGTCGACTACCTCATGCTTCAGGGGCTCGACCGGATCGCGACGGCCTTCGACGGCGTGCTCCGCAATCTGCCGGCGCGCTGGGCGGTCGGGCTGGTCCGCGCCTTCGCCTTCCCCGCAGGCGTGCCGTACGCTGCGCCTCCCGACGATCTGACCAATACCGTCGCGGCGATCCTGCTGGAGCCGTCCGAGCAGCGCGATAGGCTTACGCCGGGCCTTTATCTCGGCGAGGGCCGTGAGGGACATCCAACCCGTGATCTCGAGAAAGCCTTTCGGCTTGTCGTCGCCAACGCGCCGATCGAGCAGAAGATGCGGGAGGCAAAGCTACGCGATGCTGAACAGGCGCATGCGCGTGGCGTCATCGACGACAGCGAGTTCGCCCGCCTGAGCGAGGCTCGCGCGGCGGTTCAGCGGGTCGTCGCCGTAGACGCCTTCCCGATGGCAGACGTCTCGCCGCTGTCCAGGCAGCACGACCGGCCGGATCGGGAGTTCGGGGAGACGCAGCGCGAGGCGGCCGAATGACGGATGTGTCCGAGACCAAGCCTGCGCGCCGCCCGCGTGCCGCGAAGCCGATTGCACCCTCCGCAGGGCGGCCCGTCTACCTCGTCGATGGGAGCCGGACACCGTTCCTGCGAGCGCGCGGCAAACCTGGCCCGTTTACTCCCGTCGATCTCGCGGTCCAGTGCGGCCGGCCGCTCCTGGCACGTCAACCCTTCGCGCCTGATGCCGTCGACACCGTGATCCTCGGTTGCGTCAACGTCATCGCCGATGAGATGAATCCGGCCCGTGTCGCGGCGCTGCGCCTGGGCATGGGCGAAGCGATGACCGCCTTCACCGTTCAGATCAATTGCGGCTCCGGCATGCAGTCGATCGACACCGCCTTCCGCGCGATCCAGGCCGGCGATGCCAACCTCATCCTTGCCGGCGGAACCGAGGCGCTGAGCCATTCGCCGCTGGTGCTCAACCGCGGCGCCACGGAGTGGTTCGGGCGCTTCGCGACGGCCAAGAGCGTCTGGCAGAGGCTGGCGGCCCTCGGCGGCCTGCGACCGCACTTCCTGAAGCCGGTCATCGGGCTGGAACGCGGCCTCACCGATCCGATCAGCGAACTCAATATGGGGCAGACCGCCGAGCTGCTGGCCCATCTCTTCAAGATATCGCGCGAGGCCGCCGACGCTTACGCGGCCGAGAGCCATCACCGCCTCGCCGCGGCGCAGACCGAAGGACGGTTGGCCGACGAGGTTGTGCCGGCCTTCGCCAGCGACGGCAAGGCTTACGAAGCCGACGACGGCGTGCGGCCGGATAGTACGCCGGAGAAGCTGGCGAGATTGGCGCCGGTGTTCGAGCGCCCTTACGGCAAGGTCACGGCCGGCAATTCGTCACAGATCACCGACGGGGCGAGCTGGGTGATCCTGGCTTCTGAGGATGCAGTATCGCGGCACGGTCTGACGCCGATCGCCCGCATCGTCGACAGCGAGTGGGCGGCGCTCTCCCCGTCCATCATGGGGCTCGGCCCCGTGCTGGCGGCGACGCCGCTGCTGCGCCGGCAGGGGCTTACCCGCGCTGACATCGGCCTATGGGAGATCAACGAGGCCTTCGCCGCGCAGGTTCTGGCCTGCCTCGCCGCATGGGAGGACGAGGAGTTCTGTCGCGACGTGCTCGGCCTTGACGCGCCATTCGGGCGCATCGAGCACCGCAAGCTGAATATCGACGGCGGCGCGATCAGCCTTGGCCATCCGGTCGGCACGAGTGGCACGCGGATCGTCCTGCATCTCGCGCACGCCATGCGGCGCGAGGGCGCGAAGCGCGGCCTCGCCGCGGCCTGTGTCGGCGGCGGCCAGGGCGGTGCGATGCTCCTGGAGGCGGCATGAACGCGCTTGCGGCCGAACCTGGCAAGGACGTGCGAACGATGCTCGGCGAGCGCGAGATGGAGCGCGGCCCGCGCACCGTCGTCGAGCAATTGCGGCACTGGCGCCTGGCGGCGGAAGACGGCATCGCCTGGCTGACGCTGGATCGTGACGGCGAGACCGCCAATACGCTCGGTGAAGCGGTGCTCGTCGAGCTCGACACGATGCTGGACGTGGTTGAGCAGGTCCGGCCCAAGGTGGTGGCGATCCGCTCGGCCAAGTCCGGCGGGTTCGCCGCCGGCGCCGATATCCGCGAGTTCCGCGGGATCACCGATCCCGCTGCGATCGAGCAGCGGCTGACGAAGGGGCATGGCCTCGTCGACCGGCTGGCCGGGCTAAGCGTCCCGACCGTCGCCGTCATTCATGGCCACTGTCTCGGCGGCGGGCTGGAACTTGCGCTCGCCTGCCGGCATCGGATCGCCCTGCCGGACGCCAAGCTCGGCTTTCCCGAGGTGTTGCTCGGCCTGCATCCCGGGCTCGGCGGAACCTTCCGACTGCTGTCGCTGATCGACCCTTTTCAGGCGATGACGATGATGCTGACGGGCAAGTCCGTGCCTGCGCGGAAGGCCAGGCAGCTCGGACTCGTCGATGCCGTCGTCGAAGAGCGGCACGTCGCGGCCGCCGTCGCCTCTGTCGCCGAGGGGCGGCTGAAGTCGCGCTCGCAGCACTGGAAGGTCAACGCCTTCAATCTGCTGCCGGTTCGCAAGCTGGCAGCAAAGCGCATGCGGGCGGAGGCCGAGAAGAAGGCGCCGTCCCGGCACTACTCCGCGCCCTATCATCTGATCGATCTTTGGGAACGGCACGGCGCCGAAAAGGAAACGCTTCAGCCGGCCGAGATCAGGTCCTTCACCGAATTGCTGAGCGGCCGGACGGCCCAGAACCTGATCCGCGTCTTCTTCCTGCGGGAGGGCCTGCGCGCGAACGGCAAAGGCGAGAGCAATATCGAGCATGTCCATATCGTCGGTGGCGGCACCATGGGCGCGGAGATCGCCGCGCTCGCCGCCTCGCGCGGACTGCACGTGACGCTTGCCGATCTCGACGTGAAGACGCTCGGCAAAGCGGTCGGCACGGCCTCCAAGTTCTACGATCGCAAGCTGCATTCCCGCATCGACCGGCGCGACGCGCTGGACCGGCTGATGCCCGACCCCGCTGGTGACGGCATTGCGGGCGCCGATCTCGTGATCGAGGCCATCGCCGAGAAGGTCGAGGCGAAGCGCCAGCTCTTCGCGTCATTGGCGCCGAGGATGAAGGCCGGCGCGATCCTCGCGACCAACACCTCCAGCATCCCGCTTGAGACGCTCGCCGAAGGTTTGCCGCATCCTGAGCGGTTCGTCGGCATTCACTTCTTCAATCCCGTAACCAAGATGGAGCTTGTCGAGGTCGTCTCCCATCAGGGCGCTGCCGAACAGTCGCTCGCTCGCGCGCGCGCTTTCACCAGCGATATAGGGCGACTGCCCGCACCGGTGCGAAGCTCGCCGGGCTTTCTCGTCAACCGGGCGCTGACGCCGTATCTGGTCGAGGCTTTTCTGCTGCTCGATGAAGGGATGTCGAAGGAGACGATCGATCGAGCCGCGACTGAATTCGGGATGCCGATGGGGCCGATCGAGCTCGCCGATCGCGTCGGCCTGGATGTCGGGCTCGCAGTCGCGCGCAGCCTGCGAGAAGCCTTCCCCGAGGAGTTGCCGGACATCCCGAGTTGGCTGGTTGTGAAGGTCGAGTCCGGAGAGCTCGGCCGCAAAGCCGGCAAGGGCCTCTACCACTACGACGACAAGGGCAGGCCGAAACGCGGCGAAGCGAAAGAGCCGCCGGAAGGTACAGCAGACAGGCTGATCCTGCCTCTGCTCAACACCTGCGTGCGGCTGTTGCGCGAGGGCGTGGCCTCCGACGCGGACACGGTCGATGCGGCGATGATCTTCGCGACCGGTTTCGCCCCCTTCCGCGGCGGGCCACTCCACTATGCCCGCGAGCGAGGAACCGACGACGTTGTCGCCTCGCTCCGGCAGCTCGAGGCACAGCATGGGCCGCGCTTCGCGCCCGACGAGGGTTGGCACGGCTCCGCCTTGGCGAAGTGAGCGTCGGCATGGTCGAGATCCTGGACGACGCCGACGCCATCGCCGACCGGATCGTGACCGCGCTGAACGGCAAGGTCGTTCTCGGATTACCGCTGGGTCTCAGCAAGGCGACCCGTATCGCTAACGCGCTCTATCGACGTGCGCAGCGAGACCCGGCCGTGACCCTCGACATCTTCACGGCCCTGACCTTGGAGCCACCCGAGCCGAAGGCCGACCTGGAAAAGCGGTTCCTCGGCCCGATCGTCCAGCGGCTATTCGGCGGCTATGAGAGATTGGCCTACGCACAGGCGCTGCGCGCCGGCACTCTGCCGAACAATGTCACCGTATCCGAATTCTTCCTCCTGGCCGGCCGATGGCTCGGCTCCGGCGAGATGCAGCAGCATTATATCTCCGCGAACTATACGCATGCCGCGCGCATGCTGCGCGACAAGGGCGTGAACTGCATTGCCCAACTTGTCGCCAAGGCACCCGGCGGCGACGCCTACAGCCTGTCCTGCAACACCGATATCACGCTCGACCTGCTGCCGATGCTGGAGGCTGCGGGCCGCACCATCGTGCTCGCTGGCGAAACCAGCGCGCAACTGCCTTTCATGGGCGAAGAGGCTGCGCTGCCCAAAGCCCGCTTCGACTTCGTGCTGGAGACGCCGCAGGAGGACGAGCCCTCGCTGTTCGTCCTGCCCAAGCAGCCGGTCTCTGAGGCCGACCATGCTATCGGCATTCACGCGGCGTCCCTAGTGAAGGATGGCGGAACCATCCAGATCGGCATCGGCTCTCTAGGCGACGCGCTGGTCGCGGCTCTGATCTTGCGTCACACCGAGCCGGACTTGTTCGCACGTACGTTGGCAGCCTTGTGCCACGGCTCGATCCCGGAAGGCCGCCAGACGACATCCTTTCGGACAGGGCTCTACGCCGCGAGCGAGATGTTCGTCGACGGCTTCATGGAGCTGCGCCGATCCGGCATCCTGAAGCGGGAGGCGCACGACGGCGCGCTGGTGCATGCTGGCTTCCTCCTGGGCAGTGGTTCCTTCTACGACTGGCTGCGTCTGATGACGCCGGCCGAGCGCGACCGTTTCCGGATGCGGGGCATCTCCTTCGTCAACGAATTGCATGGTGACGAAGCCCGAAAGCGCGCGGACCGTGTCGATGCGCGCTTCGTCAACAGCGCGATGATGGCGACGCTGCTCGGCGACACCGTGTCCGACGGGCTTGAGAACGGCGCCGTGGTCTCCGGCGTCGGAGGGCAATACAACTTCGTCGCCCAGGCCTTCGCGCTCGAAGGCGCCCGTTCCATCATCACCCTCAACGCCTCCCGTACGTCGAAAGGGAGGCGAAGCTCGCGCATCCTGTGGAGCTACGGTCACACCACGATCCCGCGCCATCTGCGCGATGTCTTCATCACCGAATACGGTGTCGCCGAGCTTCGCGGATTGAACGACCGTGACTGCATCCTGGCGATGTCGAATATTGCCGAGGCGGCCTTCCAGGACGGATTGCTGAGCGCCGCTCGCAAGTCCGGCAAGATTCAGGACGAGGACGTCACAGTTAGGCGCGAACGCCGCAACACGCCCGAATACGTCAGCAACGCGCTCAGGGAGGCGCAAGCCGTGGGTCTCTGCCAGGAATTCCCATTCGGCAGCGAATTCACGGCCGTCGAGAAGAAGCTGTTGCAGGCCTTGAATCTGCTCAAGGAGCGCGCTGAGACCTGGCATGGACGAATATTGGTGATCGCCCAGGCGCTGCTATCGCGCCGGACCGGCGCAAACCATGCCGCCGAGCTCGATCGAATGGGGTTGTCGCGAGCGACCAGCGCGCGCGAATTCGTAGCGCAACGTCTCGTCGCCTGATCAGGCCCAAGTGCGGAGGCGCCGGTCTCGAAGCGGATTCGTCTTCGCCTCTACTTTTTGACAACACGGCTCGAAGCCCGATCCCTTTTCAGGTCGAGCGCAACATCAAGCCTTGTTCTGCAATTTTGAAAGATGCTCTGTGAGCTTCTTAGCCGCCACAATTATATGATTGCGCAAGAACATCTTCGCTTTTTGACTTTTCTGCTGATATCGGTCCAGGAGCTCAAGATGCTCTGCAGTGATTTTATGCTTATCTATCGCCACGCCATATTGCGTCTGCACATATCGCGCCGTCTGGAAATGCAGCTTCTTCAAGTGCTCGACAGCAAATGGCTTTCCCGCGGGGCGATAGAGCGCCTCGTGGAAACGCCAGTTTAGCTCCCATGCTACCACCGGATCGTCCGACGCCTCGAACTGGTCAGCCAAGGAGCGAGCATCCGCAATATCTTCGTCCGTCGCTGCAGCCATCCCGAGTTCGAGGAGCCACATCTCGATTTGGACACGCAGCTCGAAGATCTCCATGATCTCTGCTGGAGACAGCCCCGAAACGACCGCTCCGCGATGGAATTGCTGCGTAACGAAGCCCTCAGCTTCGAGCTGGAACAGGGCCTCGCGAATCGGAACCTTGCTGATGCCGAACTCGGCCGCAAGCTGCTCCTGCATGAGCTGCGTGCCTTCGTCGATCTCGCCGGAAAGGATACGTCGTCTCAGCTCGTCGGCTACCTCTCCGGCCATCGATTTGCGTTGCAGGCGCATCTGACTGCCGGTCGAGGAAGGCGTGCGGTTCATGATTTTATCGATCCAAACTGAAAACGCTCGATTCGAAGCGATGCTGTCGGCATCTAGCTAGCAAAGCTCATATTGGCCAACAACCAAGCGATAAAAGATACAGGATAATTCTTAATGGCCTGACTGCACCGATAGTTGTCGGGCAGTCAGTGGAATCGCTCCGGCCTGTAGGGGAACAGGTCGACATGGGGCGTTCGCGCCGCGACGAGGTCGGCGATTATGCGGCCGGTCACTCCCGCGAGCGTCAGCCCGGAGTGACCATGACCGAACGCGAAGAACGCGCCGGCATGGTCCGGCGACCGACCGATCACGGGGAGACTATCCGGTGTCGAGGGCCGGTGCCCCATCCAGACCGTCCCATCCTTTGCTGACAGGCCGGGAAGGAGCCTCTGAGCCAGCGGCAGCAAACGCCTCGCCCTGCTCGGCTCGGGCGGCGCACCCAATTTGGCGAGTTCGGCCGTTCCCGCAAGCACGATGGCATCGTCCGAAGGCGCCATGGCGAATCGGTAGTCGCCAGAAAGCACTGTCCGCTTCAAACCGACCCCGGGAGCAGGAAGGCGCAAATGGTAGCCGCGCTCGGAATCGAGCGGCACCTTGCATCCCAGGCGCCCGGCCAGAGGCTTCGAAAAGGCGCCCAACGCGACCACGACCTGCTCGGCCGTGATGGGCCATTTGTCGGTTTTGACTACGAAGCCGCCGTCCGAGGGGGTGATGTCCTGGATGTCCGCGCGAAGCATCCGCCCTCCCCTCCGTTGGAAGTGCTTGGCCAGCGCATCGACGAAACGGAATGGGTTCACGGTCTGATAGCTGTTCGGCAGGAACACCGCCCTGTGGACGGTGGGGCCCAAGGCCGGCTCCAGCTCGCGGGCCTCCGCCCCGGTCAGTCCATGCACCTCAACGCCGCGGGCACGCCGCATCGCGAGGTTGCCCGAGGCGGCCGCGAACGCCGAAGCCGTTTCGTAGACATAGAGCTCGCCCGTCCGCTCGACCATGCCGCCGATTCCCGCCGCTTCGATCAGCGGCCGGTAGGCATCGAAGGACGACGGGACGATCGCGGCGAGCGCCCGTGAGTTGGCCTCCGACCGGACCGCCGAGGCTTCCCTGATGAATTGGAGCAGGTAGGGCGCCAGGGAGGGCAGATGCCGCCAGCGAACGACCAGCGGCTGATCGGGATCGAGAAGCATACGCGGGACCGAGCGCAGGATGCCCGGCATCGCGATCGGAACAACGCTGGAGCACTGGATCAGGCCCGCATTGCCATAGGAACATCCGCAGCCCGGGTCATCGCGATCCACCAGCAGCACGTCGTGCCCCTCGCGCCTCAGATAGAGAGCGCAGGCGACTCCGACGATACCAGCGCCGAGCACTGCGATTTTCGCTCCAATCATTTCAGGCTCCGGACGTCGTCTTCAAGGACGCGATCATGTTAGCTAAAAGATACAAGATATGATATCTTGCATAGTGGGCGGTTGTAGCGCAATCTCCGTTGCGGCGCAGCCAAGCGCCGGATCCGAAGGAGCGCAGCCATGCTGACGGGCAACCCTGTCTTCGACGCTTTCGTGCGTGACATGCACGGGGTGATGGATGTGGCGGGCGGGGACGAGGCCCTCATCCTGGACAGGGGGCGCGCGCTCGTCGCGGCGCTTGTGGCCGATGACGGCTGGTTGCCCGAGGACTACGCCCAGCCCCATCCAGAGCATTTCAAGCAATATGTGCTTCACCGCGACGGCGAGCGCGGCTTCACGGTGATGAGCGTCGTCTGGAACAAGGGCCAGAGCGCGATGGCCCACGATCACAAGACCTGGGGCATCATCGGCCAATTGCGCGGCGCGGAGCGCGAGCGCGAATACGAGGATCCCGTTCCGGGCGAGCCGCTGAAGCTGAGGGCAGAGACCGTCATGCACCCCGGCGACACCTGCGTCGTCTCGCCGGACACAGGCGACATCCACGACGTGGCGAACGCTTTCGACGGCGTCTCGGTAAGCATTCACGTCTACGGCGCCGACCTGCCGAGCTTGGCCGACCGCAGGCACCGGTACGAAGTCGCGACCGGCGAGGCGATCCCTTTCATCACGACCTACTACTGAGCCGCGGGGCCGCGACCGGATTCGACGATCATGCACGCAACCGACAGAGCGCGCCTGCAACCCGGGCCCAGGATAGCCGTCTTGGGCATCCATCTTGAAGCGAACCGCTTCGCGCCGGCGACGGTTCGCGAGGACTTCGAGAAAGAGTGCTGGGCCGAAGGCGAGGCGATCTCGCGCGACGCCTATCGGCCGAGCCACCTGCCCCTGGAGATACCCGGCTTCTACCGGCGCATGGACGAGGCCGGCCCGTGGACGGCCGTCCCGATCATTCTCCTCGCGGCACAGCCGGGCGGACCGATCGCCCAGAACGTCTTCGACGAGTTCATGGACAAGGCCACGGCGGGGCTTTCCGCGGCGATGCCGGTCGATGCGGTCTATATCTGCAGCCATGGCGGCTCTTCGACGACCGAGGACGACGACAACGACGCCACGCTGGCGTTTCGGGTTCGCGAGATCGTCGGCCCAGATGTGCCCGTCGTCGTCACGCACGACCTGCATTGCGGCATTTCGGACCGGATGGTCGAGACCGTCGACTGCCTGATCGCCTACAAGACCAACCCGCATGTCGACCATCGCGAGACCGCGGCGAAGGCGGCCGATTTCCTGCGCCGCAAGCTCGCTGGGATGGATATCCGCCGCGCCTTCATCAGATTGCCGCTGTCGCCGCCGGGCGTCGCGATGTCCGGGCTGTCGGGGCCTTATGCCGATCTGCTGACGCTGGCGCGCGATCTTACCCAAGGGCCGGTCTTCGATATCTCCGTGACGGGAGGCTTCGTCCTCACGGACTTGCCCAAATGCGGGTTCACCATCGGCGTCACGACCGAAGGCGATCAGCAAGCCGCCGACCGGATCGCGAAGCAGATTGCCGAAACCGCCTGGTCGGATCGGCAGCGCTATCTGCGCCCTCTCACGACGCTCGAAACGGGTGTTGCCCTGGCTCGCGAGGCGGCGGCCGGGGAAGCACCGCCCGTGCTGCTCGCAGACATTGCCGATAATCCAGGCGGAGGGGCGCGCGGAAACACGACCTGGCTGCTGCGCGCGCTGCACGAGGCCCGGATCCCCGGCGTGGTCCTGGGTCTCTTCACTGACGAAAACCTTGCCGATACGGCCCGGCAGGCCGGGGTCGGCGCCCCCTTCCGCGCCGTCTTCAACGCGGTCGAAAGCGAATTCGGCCAGCGCTTCGAGGCCGGCGCGACGGTCGAGGCCATTTCGGAGGGATCGGCCATCGGCAGGCGGGGACGCGACGCCGGCCGCGAGATCACGCTAGGCCCCTCCGCCCTGCTGCGCCTGGAGGAGTCCGGGCTGCGCGTCGTCGTCACGAGCTTGCGCGAGCAACTCTGCGACCCGGTGATGCTCGAGATGTTCGGCATCGACATTGCGGCGGCGCGCTGCGTCGTGGTGAAGAGCCGCGGCCATTTCCGGGCCGGCTTCGACGAGTTTTTCTCTGACGAGCGCATCGTCGAGGTCAACACGCCGGGGCTGACTAGCGCGGTGCTGACCGACCACAGCTTCAAGGGGATCCGACGCCCCTTCTTCCCACTTGATCCCGAGACGACCTGGACGCCGCCGGACGATTGCAGCGTCCGAAGCCGGCACGCGCCGTGACAGCCTCGCGTGAAAGGCCAATCCGTGAGCCCAGCTGAGATGCATCCGTATTACGCCGAGCGGGCGCCTGCCATCAACGCCGATTTCGCGGAAAGCCTCGATCTCGCCCGTCCTCATTTCGCGGCGTTGATTCCGGACGAGCCTTTCGGCGCGATGCGTGAAGAAGCGCTGGACGAGCTCACGCGGGTCCTGCCGACGCTGCCTTATGTCGGTGGAGCGCAGGGGCGCATGACACAGTATTTCGAGCAGAACGCCGGCATTTTCGCCCTCGGGCGCGTTCTGAGGCGACGAGGCGTGGCGACCAGGACGATGTCGCAGATGCTCCGGCACGTCTTCCTGGCCAAGCTGCGCGAAAGGCCGCGCGGCGAGCGGCTGGCGATGGGCACACGCTTCCTGTCCGAGGCCAGCAAGGCGATGCTACGCACCGACGCGGTCCGCAGCCAGAGGCGCGAGGATCCCGGCGATTTCACTTATCGTTACGTCGAACCGCCCGCGGCAGGGTCCAAGCCCTTCGAATTCGGCCTCGATTACGACGAATGCGGTTTCTGCAAAATGAGCAAGGCCAATGGCGACGAGGACATCCTGCCGATGATCTGCGCCATGGACGAAGAATCTTACGCCTTGCGAGGCATCGCCTTGTCGCGGACGACGACGCTCGCATCCGGGGAGCGCTGCTGCAATTTCCGCTACGCGCGGCTCGACGACGATCAGGTCTCGTGAAGTCCGGCCGGGCGGCGGAGAGGGCTCCCCATCATGACTGAAATCGATCTGCGTCTCGCCGAGGCGGGCCTGCTGCTGCCGCCGGCGGTTGCCCCGGTCGCAAACTATGTTCCGGCGGTTCGGGCCGGAGATCTCGTCTTCATTTCCGGGCAGATCTGCTTCGGCCCCGACGGCAAAATCGCGCCCACGCACTGCGGCAAGCTCGGCAAGACGGTTTCAGAGGTGGATGGCCGGGTCGCGGCGCGGGTTGCGGGCTTGAACGTGCTCGCCCAGCTCAAGCTCGCCATCGGTGATCTCGGCCGCGTGGTGCGCTGCGTGCGGCTTTGCGGCTACATCAACGCGACGCCGGACTACGCCGCGCTGCCCCAGGTCATGAACGGAGCGTCGGACCTCATGGTCCTGGCCTTCGGCGATGCCGGGCGACATGCCCGCACCACGATTGGCGTCGCCCAGTTGCCGCTCGACAGCGCCGTCGAGGTCGACGCCGTCTTCGCGGTCAGGTGACGGCTCGCCGCCGCGTGTCGTCGTTCACCGGTGGTGCGCGAGCACATGCCGCGCCAGGCGATGGACGTCCTCCCGCGAATTGTAGAAGAACGGCGTCACGCGCAGATACGGGCCGCGCGCGGCCGCGAAGATCTGTCGTTCCGCGAGGTCCAGCCGCGCAGCCTCGGCATTTGCGACCGGGATGCTGGCGATGCCGGCGCGCGCCCCCTCCGGCGCCGCGATCGTGATCCCGCCCGCTTCCAGCTCCTCGGCCAGCCATGAGACGAGCTTTTCCGTCCGTGACTGGACGAGGTCCCAACCCAGCGCTTCGCCCATCAGCTCCAGCGAAGCACCGAGGGCGTAGAGGCCGGGATAGTTGACATGGGCGAACTGCAGCCCGTCCTCCGGCGACTGGTTGAGATAGCCGCGAAAGGCCTGCCGCATCCGCGCGCGGGCGCCCTCTTTGATCACGCAGACGGCGACGCCAAAGCCGGCCAGGAGCCATTTGAACACGCCTGAAACATAGACGTCGACATGAGCGAGCGACACGGGCGTGGCGCCCAGCGCGTGAATTCCATCGACAATGAAGAGGATGTCCCGCTCGCGGCAGGCCGCGCCGAGCCGGTCGAGATCGAGCCTGGTCCCGGCGATCGAATGGACATGGGCGGCCACCAGGGCTCTCGTGCGCGGGGTTAGCGCGGCCAGCAGCGCCTCCTCCCGTTCCGCCTCGCTCGTGATCTCTATCTGCCGCACCGTGGCACCGGCACGCAGTGCCCCTTCCCATGCGAGACGCACCGATGGGAACTCGTCGGAGGCGACGACGATCTCGTCGCCGCTGCGCCAGTCCATGCTATGTCCGACGATGTTGAGAGCGTCCGTCGTGCCGGAGAAGAAATCGATCTCGCCGGCAGGCACGGCGAGCCAGTTCGCAAGGGTCCGGCGAACCGATGCGGCCTTCGCTTGCCACGTCTCGCGCGCCACGTAGCCACGCGACTTCGCTTCGAAGAATTCCGACACGGCACGTCCATGGCCCGGAAATGCAAGTCCAGCGCTGCCGGTATCGAGATAGGCGCAGCGCGAGGTCGCCGGGAAAAGCTCGCGGCAGAGCGCGGGGGCTTCGTCGGAGGCTTGATTGGCATGGGTTAGCATGGCGCCCCTACGCTCTGAAAGATCAAGACAGGTCATCAGTGACTCAAAACAAGATAAAAGATAAAGTATCTAATCAATTTTGACAAATGCCGGAAGCAGATTTGCCGCCGGCCTTGGTCGATCGCATATCAGCTCCGAGGACGTCACGCCGATCACGCCGGCGACATTGGCGGCGATACGGCGCATGACTTCGGCGTCGACGGCGGATCGCCTCATCGAGGCTTCGACTAAGATCTCGTCGTCACCGCCCATCGTGGCGAGGAAGACGATCGGCGTGCATCCGTTTCGCACGAAGCATTGCAGGATGCGGGCCGTCACCGATACGTCGAAGGCAGCGACCGCGCTGAGGATATAAAACGCCTCGCCGGTCTGCTCCGCGGCGTTATCGGGCGCGCGGCAAGTGCGGCTCGGCGACACGTTCTTTCTCTTTTCCCGGTACTTCATCGGTCGCTCGCCAGCTTCGGGTCCAGCGCGTCGCGCGCGGCGTCGCCCAGCAAATTCAGGCTGAGTATCGTTCCTGCCAGCACGAAACCTGCGAAGAGGATCAGGCCGGGCTTGAGTTGGAATAACTTGCGGCCCTCGGCCATTATGTTTCCCCAGGATGGGATTTCGCTCGGCAGGCCGATGCCGAGGAAGCTCATCGCGGCCTCGGTCAGCATCGCCGAGGAGAAGACGAACGTGCCCTGAATCAGCAGAGGCGCGATCGTATTGGGGACCAGATGCCGCATCAGAAGCCGCCAGGGCCGTGCGCCCAGCGAGATCGCGGCCTCGACATAAAGCTCGGCGCGGGCCTTCAGGATGGCGCTTCGCACCAGCCGGACGACGCGGGGCAGCTCCGGGACGCTGATTGCGAGGATTACGGTACCGAGCCCGCCGCCCCAGAGCGCGACCAGCGCGATAGCCAGAAGGATGCTGGGAATAGCCATGAGGCCGTCCATCATCTGCATGATGACCCGGTCGCAGGCCCGGAAGTAGCCGGCGAGAACCCCGGCGAGCAACCCGAACGCGACGCTGACCACGGTGACGCCGAACCCGACCGCGAGCGAAACGCGCCCGCCATACAATATGCGGGCGTAGAGGTCCCGGCCGAGCGCATCGGTGCCGAGGGGATGTGCGACCGACATCGGCTGCAGGCGCGAGCCGGGATCGAGATAGCCGGGGTCGGAGCCGGTCAGCAGCGGTGCGAAGCTGGCGGCCAGCAGGACGGCGAGAAGATAGGCCAGCGCGATGACGGGAGCGCGTGACGCGATCAAGCCGGACAGGCGGCGTTGCGGCGGTCTTGCGATGGTTCCGGGGGGCTCGGCGCCGGACACCAGCTCGTCATGGGTCAACGCTCGGCCCTCCTCAGTAGCTGATACGGGGGTCGAAGACGCAGTACAGGAGGTCGACCATCAGGTTGATCAGGATGCAGACCATCGCGAAGACCAGGATCAGCCCCTGCACCACGGGATAGTCGCGCGCCAGGACGGACTCGACGACCAGCCGACCCAGCCCGGGAAGGTTGAAGACCGATTCCGTCACCACGACGCCGCTGATGAGCGTGGCGATCCCGATTCCGATGACGGTCAGGATCGGCACCGCCGCGTTTCGAAGCGCATGCCGGAACAGGACGAGGCGTTCCCCCACCCCCTTGGCGCGGGCGGTGCGGATATAGTCTTCGCGAATGATCTCGAGCACGCTCGATCGCGTGATGCGCGCGATGAGCGCGATATAGGACAGGCTGAGAGCGATCGTCGGCAGCACGAGCGCCGTCGCGAAGCCCGCCATGCTGTCCGCCGGCGCGGTGTATCCCTGTACCGGAAGCCAACGCAGCCCGACCGCGAAGAGCAGGACCAGCAGATAGCCCTTGAGGAAGACGGGAACCGAAAAGCCCAGGACCGAAAAGCCCATCAGGCCACGGTCGAGCCATGAATGCCGGAAGCGAGCCGCAGCGACGCCGAGGGGTACCGCGACGACGACGCTCGACACGATCGTCGAGATCGCCAGCGCCAGGGTCGGGCCCGAGCGGTCCAGGATGAGCTGCGTCACCGGAACCTGGGAGATCAGCGAGATGCCCAGGTCTCCCTGCAGCAGGCGGCCGATCCAGAAGACGAACTGAAGATGGATCGGCTGGTCGACGCCGAGGGCCGCCCGGATCTGCGCAAGCTGCTCCGGCGTCGCCATGTCACCGGCGAGCACGGTCGCCGGATCGCCCGGCGTCAGGCGTAGAATGGCGAACACGATGACCGCGACGGCGAGACAGGTCGGCACGATCGCCAGGATCCGCCTGAGAATGTAGAACGCCATGCTCGCCTCCCGCTCGCCTGCCACAGCTCGGCGGAGCGGGGTTCCGCGCCGCCGTCACCGCGATCGCCGTGTCAATCGGCCTTTTTGATGTTCCAGAAGACGGGACGCGGATAGGCCGGAACATCCGAGAGCTTGCCGCTATAGGCGCTGGGATAGACATACTGTCCGAGCGGCGCGACCAGCCCCTCGTCGATCGCCAGCTTGTTGATCTGCCCGGCGATCGATCGCCGTTCGCTCTTGTCCGACGCCAGGGCGAACTTCGTGCGCAGCTCTTCAATCTCCGGCACATCGGGCCAGCCGAACCAGGATTTCTTCCCGGCTGCGGCGACGAACAGGCTGCGGATTGGATCCGACTGGTCACCGAGTGCCGAGAAGGTGACGAAGATGCTCCAGCCGCCGCCGGCCGGCGGTCCGTCATTGGCCCGGCGGGCTGTGAGCGACTGCCAGTCCATGGTCTGGACCTGGACGTTGAAGCCTGTCCGCCGCAGCGCTTGCGCGATCACCAGCGGTTGCGAACTCGCGAACGGATTGTCGGACGGCTGCAGGATGACGACCGGCGCACCCTGATAGCCTGCATCCTTGAGCAACGCCTTCGCCTTAGCGAGATTGCCGGACACGACGAAATCGCTGCCGTACTGGCTCTCATATGGCAGCCCGCAGCCGAAAACGGCCGGGCAGGTCCGGTAATATTTCGGATCGCCGACGAGCGCGTTGAGGACATCCTGCTGACGGACCGACAGCATCGCCGCCTGGCGCAGGAGCCGGTTGTCGAAGGGCGGATGCAGGAAGTTCATCCGGAACATCGTCCAGTTGCCTTCCTTGTTCAGCACGTCGATCTTCACGGCTCGGTTGCCGTCCAGCATGGGCAAAAGGTCGTAGGGAACCGATTCCAGGAAATCGACCTCCCCGTTGACTAGCGCATTGAGCGCAGTCATCTGGTCGGGCATGGCCACGAATTCTACACGCTCGACGAGCGCCTGCTTTCCCCCGGCGCTGCCGTCGAGCGGTTCGCGGCGCGGCACATAGTCGGTGTTGCGGACGTACACCGCCCGGACGCCGGGCCTGAACTCCGGCATGACCATGCGGAACGGACCCGAGCCGACATTCTCCGCCACGGCCTGGCTGGGCGGCGTCTCGGCGAGCCTGCGTGGCATGATGACGGCCGGACGCGAGCCCGTCTTCGCGAGCGCTTCGAGGATCAGATCGTTCGCCTGCGTCAGCGAGAGCTCGAACTCTCGTTCGTCGATCGCCCGCATTCCGGCCAGCATCTTCATGAGCACCTGGCCCATGGTGTCGACCTGGCCCCAGCGCTTGATCGAGGCGATGCAATCCTCGCTCGTCACCGGCGAGCCGTCATGAAACCTCAAGCCCTCGCGCAGCGTGAAGCGGTAGGTCTTCCCGTCGGGGCTCGTTGCCCAGCTCGCCATCTGCGGGCGGATCTCGCCCTTCGCGTCCTGGCCGAGAAGCTGATCGTAGATCATCATCGCGTGGACATTGGTGACGACGGAGGTGTTGACGACCGGGTCCAGGGCGCGAAGACCCGAGTTCAGCACTGCGCGGAGCGTGGTCGCCTGTGCCGGCGCCGCCGCGAGAACGGCGACGATGCCGAAAAGCGACGATACATGAGAGCAGAGGCGCCAGATCCGAGGAAATCCTGCCATGATACCGTCTCCCAACCTCGAATGCTGCGCGGCGGCTGTTGGCAGCGATGAAGACATCTAAGTCGAACCAAGTCGGGCCGGCCAATGCCGTTACAATGAAAATCTATGCCGTATGGCGCATAGTTCTGCTCAATTCATCCCAGTGCTCGCCCGCGCTCCTGCAATGCTCCCACACCGCATCCGCACCGCGGCGCAAACCATCGCCGTTTCTGAAAAGCCGGATCTGCAGCGCCACGTCCCATTCGGAGCCGCCGGCGCGGACGAGTTGCCCGGTCTCCAGCTCCTTCTGCACGGAACGCAGCGGCAGCCAGGCGCAGCCGTGGCCGGCAGCGGCGAGCGCCTTCAGCCCCTCGGTGAAGGAATTCTCGTAACGGCGCTCGACATGGATGCGAGGCCGGAAGGCGTCGATCTTCTCGTCGACGATACGGCCGAGATACGATCCCGGCGCGTAGGCCAGGAGGCGCAGCGGTGCCTCGGAGCAGCCGGGCAACCGCTCCGTCGGAAGCCCGCACTCGTCAGGCCGGCAGACCGGCAGCGCGATGTCGCGCCCGATCAGAATGCTCGGGAAGCGCGTCGGGTGAAGCAGTGCCGCGGAATCCTCGTGAGCGAAGCTGAGCAGCAGATCGACCGATCCCTGGGACAGCGCATCGACCGCGTCGAGCGTGTTCTCGGACAGCAGGCGGCAGTGAAGGGAGCTTATGCGCTGCTCCAGCCAGTGCAGCCATTCCGGCACGAAGGCCGTCGACAGCGAATGAAGCGCGGCAATGACCACCACGTCCGCTCGCTCGCCGCGCAGTGCCGCCATGTCCCGGCGTGCCGTCTCCAGCCGCCGCAACAGGTCCTCTGCGGCGCTTCGGAAAATATGCCCGGCCGGCGTCAGCGTGGTCGGATAGGTGCTGCGGTCGACCAGCGCGGTGCCGACCCAGGCCTCGAGCGACCTGATCCGCCGACTGAAGGCGGGCTGGGTCACATGCCGGTCCTCCGCCGAGCGCGAGAAGCTCGACGTGCTTGCGATACTGAGGAAGTCGTGAAGTAGACGGAGCTCCATGGCGCCTCCGCAAGATGCACCTCGCCCAGGACTTCGGCAGAACGGGGCGTGCCGTGCCCCGTCCGGTCGTCTCGTTCGGTGCTCGGTATGCGTCTCGCCGAACCTTCAGGACGCAACGGTGCGGTGGAGCGCCTTCGCGATCTCCGCCATGCCGGCGTTCTTGTCCTCGAGTGACGCCTTGGTCTCGGTCGTCAGGATTGTGAAGACGATCGGCTTGCGGCCTGGCGGCCAGATGATGCCGGTATCGTTGTTGGTGCCGAAGCCGCCGCCGCCGGTCTTGTCCCCGACAGTCCAGTCCTTCGGAACACCGGCGCGCACTTTGGTATCGCCGACCTTGTTCCCGATGAGCCAGTCGACGAGCTGCTTGCGCGAGGCGGCCGAAAGCACGCTGCCGAGCGCCAGCTTCTCCATCGTCGCGTTCATGGCGGCGGGTGACGTCGTATCCCGAGGATCGCCCGGCTTGCCCTCGTTGAGGTCGGTCTCCCAGCGGTCGAGCCGCGTGACCTCGTCGCCGACCCCGCGCAAGAAGCCGGTGAGGCCCTCGGGTCCGGCGATCATTCGAAGCATGAGGTTGCCGGCGGTGTTGTCGCTCGTCGCGACCGCCGCCGCGCAGATGTCGGCGATGGTCATGCCCGGCTCCCCGACACGCTCCTTGGTGACGGGCGAGTAAGTCACGACCTCGCGCGCATCGAACACCATGCGTCGATCGAGCCGTTCCCTTCCCTGGTCGACGCGGGCCAGCACGGCCGCCGCGGCCAATCCCTTGAAGGTGCTGCACATCGGGAAGCGCTCGTCGGCGCGATAGGACCAGGCCCGCCCGCTCTCGAGATCGCTGATCCTCACGCCGAGACGCGACTGGAGGCGCGCCTCCACCTCGAGAATGACTTTCGTCACAGGATCGGCCGTCGCCTGCGCCACCGCCGGCCTCTGCGAGAGCACAAGCGGAACGGACATCCCCGCGATCGCGCCGACGGCCTGGCGGCGGCTGAGCATGGTCATCGACTTTTTCTTTCTGCCAACTGGATTCACGGGCGCATTCGCACGCGATTGCCGGTGCGGTTATCGCCCCGATGCGATGTCGTTCGTGATGCGGGCGGCGCGGCGGATGTCGTCCGGGCCGATATCGAGGTAGGTCACCATGCGCAGGCGCGCCGGGCCGATGACGCATGCGCGTACGCCGCGCTCCATCATCCGGCGGTTGAATTCCGCGGCCGACAGGCCGGTAGCCTCGACATCCACATAGACCATGTTGGTCCCGACCGGCGCGACGCTCAGCGCAGCGGCTTCGCTCACCAGCTCTGCCAGCAGCCGGGCGTTGGCATGGTCGTCGGCGAGCCGGTCGACATGGTGGTCGAGCGCGTGAAGGCATCCAGCCGCCATCATGCCGGCCTGGCGCATCGAACCGCCCAGACGCTGCTTCCACTCCCACGCTTCGGCGATCAGATTGGCGCTGCCCGCGAGCACCGCCCCGAACGGCGCGCCCAGCCCTTTCGTGAAGTCGAGGAAGACCGTGTCGAAGAGCGCGGCGTGGCGCGCGGCGCTGACCCCGCTCGCGACGACGGCATTCATCAGCCGTGCCCCGTCGAGATGGGCCGCCAGCCCTTTTTCGCGCGCGAGCGTGGCGACCTCCTCGATCTGCGCCAGCGGCCAGACGGCTCCGCCACCGAGATTGGTCGTCTGCTCGATGCTGACGAGCCTGCTCTTGGGCGTGAGGCGCGCTCGCGGACGTATCGCTGCTCCGAGGCTCTGGACATCGAACATGCCGGCGGCGCCCTCCAGCGGGCGGATCATCGCGCCGGCGAGCGCCGCGACCGCACCACCCTCGAAATTGAAGACATGCGCGTCGCGATGAGCGATCACCTCGTCGCCCGGCCGGCAATGCAGCAGCACGGCGATCTCGTTGGCCATCGTTCCGGACGGCAGGAAAACCGCGGCGTCCTTTCCCAGCAGGCCGGCGACGCGGTCGAGCAGCCTGGCGACCGTCGGATCCTCGTTCTGCTGCTCGTCGCCGACGATGGCGCCGGCTATGGCCTGGCGCATCGCCTCCGTCGGGCGGCTCTTCGTGTCGCTGTAGAGATCGATCATGCCGATTACGACCATCCAATATCGAGGCTAAAAGATACTTTATCTAATATCGTGTCAACTGGGCCTGCAGTGCCACCCCGCGACGTGGCACACTCACCACCAACGCCAGGTCAGGATTGTAGGAAAGATACTTTATCTTGACGGCTTACCGTTTCGAGGCGCAATCTGAGCGGGCCTTGAAGCAATCCTGGGAGCGGTACCGTGCTGGAGCGGCAGATTCGCGGCATGATCGACGAGGTGAAAAGCGGGCGCCTGTCGCGTCGCGATTTCATCTCCCGCATGATCGCGGCTGGAATCGGCCTGCCTGCCGCCGGCACGCTCCTCGCCCATGCCGGCGTGGCGCAGGCACAGTCCGGCTTCGCCTATAAGCCGACGACTGCCGGCGGCGGCGGAACGCTGCGAATCCTGCAATGGCAGGCGGCCACCTTCCTGAACCCGCATCTGGCGACGGGCAGCAAGGACTGGTACGGGGCCGGCGTCTTCTACGAGCCGCTGGCGGGCTGGGACAGCGAGGGCAATCTCGTCCCGTTTCTCGCGGCCGAGATCCCGTCTCTGGAGAATGGCGGCGTCGCGAAGGACGGCGCTTCGGTCACCTGGAAGCTCAAGCGTGGCGTCGCCTGGCATGACGGCAAGCCGTTCACGGCCGACGACTGCGTGTTCAACTGGGAGTACGCAAGCGATCCGGCGACGGGCGCCGCCACGATCGGCACCTACCGCGACATCACGGTCGAGAAGCTCGACAGCCACACGATCAGGATCGTCTTCAAGTCCCCGACCCCGTTCTGGGCCGACGCCTTCGTCGGCACGCGCGGCATGCTGATCCCGAAGCATATCTTCGAAGCGTACAAGGGTGCGCCGGCGCGCGATGCGCCGCATAACCTCAAGCCGGTCGGGACCGGCCCCTATATGCTCGAGACGTTCCGCCCCGGCGATGTCCTGCACGCGCGGCGAAACCCGAACTACCATGTCCCGGCCAAGCCCCATTTCGACGCGGTCGACATCAAGGGCGGAGGCGATGCGATCTCCGCCGCGCGCGCAGTCATGCAGACCGAGGATTATCACTTCGCCTACAACCTCCAGGTCGAGGACAGCCTGCTCAAGCGGATGGAGGCTGCCGGGAAGGGAAAGATCGAAATCGTCCCGTCGGCTCACATCGAGCACATCCAGCTCAATGCCGCCGACCCCTGGAGCGAGGTCGAGGGCGAACGCGGCAACCCGAAATCACGCCATCCCATCTTCTCGGACAAGCGCGTCCGCAAGGCCCTGACCAACCTTGTCGATCTTGGCTCGATCCAGAAGGCGATCTACGGGCGCGACGCCGCCGCCACTGCGAACTTCCTCAACGCGCCTGCGCGCTTCGTCAGCAAGGACACGAGCTGGTCCTTCGCGGTCGACAAGGCCGCGTCGCTTCTCGACGAGGCCGGCTGGGTGAAAGGCCCCGACGGGATTCGGTCCAAGGACGGCCGCCGCTTCAAACTTGTCTTCCAGACCGCCACGAATTCGCTCCGGCAGAAGACCCAGATGGTCATCAAGCACGCCTGCCAGAAAGCGGGCATCGAGGTCGAGCTCAAGACTGTCGAGGCCGGGGTGTTCTTTTCGTCCGATCCGGCCAATCCCGACAATATCGGGCATTTCTACGCCGATCTCCAGATGTACACCTCGCCCTTGAACCAGCCCGACCCCGGCGCCTTCATGCAGCAATTCCTGTCGGACCAGGTCAGCAGCAAGGCCAACAACTGGCAGGGCCGGAACGTCACGCGCTGGCAGAATGCGGCCTTCGACGAGACCTATCGCGCCTGCCAGGCGGAGATGGACCCGGTCAAGCGCGCGGCGCTCGCCATCCGCCTGAACGACCTCGTGGTCGAGGACGTGGCGGTCATTCCCGTCGTGACCCGCAAGGTGCTGGCTGGCATGAAGAAGGACATCCACGCCTCGCTCAGCGCCTGGGAGGCCTACACCTGGGATCTCGCGAGCTGGTATCGTGAGGCTTGAGCGGCGGTTTGCCACCCGGCCCATGAGACCTCTTCGATCTATACGTGCTGCCAGGACGACAGGAGTTCCGATATGCTGATCCTGGAGCAGATCCTCCCCTTCCTCGACGAGCTGAAGGCGATCCGGCAGGACATCCACCAGCATCCCGAGCTCGGGCTCGAAGAGGTCCGGACGGCTGCGCTCGTCGCGGCCAAGCTGAGGGAATGGAACGTCGAGGTGGTCGAGGGCATCGGCGGCACGGGCGTCGTCGGTGTCCTAAAAGGCGACAGGCCCGGACAGCGCATGATCGGGCTGCGGGCGGACATGGACGCCCTCCCCATCGCTGAAAAGACCGGTCTGCCCTACGCGTCGAGACATCCGGGCATCATGCATGCCTGCGGCCATGACGGGCATACAGCGATGCTGCTCGGCGCGGCGCGCCACCTGTCGGCGAACCGCGACTTCGGCGGTACCGTCGTGCTGATCTTCCAGCCGGCGGAAGAGGGCCGCGGCGGCGCTCGCGGCATGGTGCGCGACGGGCTTTTCTCACGTTTTCCCTGCGACGCGATCTACGCCCTGCACAATCGGCCTGGAATGCCGATCGGCGATTTCGCCGTGCGCCCCGGCGTGGTGACGGCGAATTGCGATCGCTGGCGGGTGACGTTCCACGGCACGGGCGGCCATGGCGGCTCGACGCCGCATCTGGCGACGGACGTGACCGTTGTCGGGGGGCATTTCCTCCTCGCGGCGCAGACCATCGTCAGCCGCAACGTCGCTGCTCGCGAGACCGCGGTGCTGTCGGTCGGCTTCGTCGAGGCCGGCGCAGCCGAATCCCCCAACATTATGCCGTCCGAGCTGACCATCCGCGGCGTCACTCGCACGTTCGACATCGCCGTGCGCGAGACCATCCGCACGCGGCTCGAAGCGCTCGCCCAATCGCTCGCCGAAGCCCATGCCTGCAAGGCGGAGGTCGAGTACTGGCAGACCGGCTATGCCGTAACCAACAGCCCCGAGTCCGCCGCGGGCGCGCGCGCCGCGGCAGTCGCGATCGTGGGGGAAGGCCAGGTCGCCGGCGACCTGCCGCCGTCGACCGGCGGCGAGGACTTCGCGGAGATGCTGCACGTCGTTCCCGGCTGCATGGCCTCGATCGGCAACGGCGCCGACGGCACGACGCTCGCGCCGAGGCTGCATACGCCGCTTTTCGACTTCAACGACGAGGCGCTGCCCTACGGCATCGCCTATTGGGCCGGCGTGATCGAGCAGGAACTGGGCTCGCGCGCTTAAGCGCCGCTTGCCGAGGCACAGTCTGCCGCATCCCGAGACGTGGCGGCCGACCGGTTCAGCCCGGCGTGCCGCCACTCCGGATAGGAGCGCGGTCCGGCGCTGTGGTCGACGACGCGCCGTTCGCCTCGCGCAGCTCGATGATGGAGCCCTGCCCGCGATCGAGATGCTCCAGCATGGCGGCGCGCGCCGCATCGGCGTCGCGGCGCCGCAGCGCGTCGACGATCGCGCCGAAATCGGCGACGTTCGAGGCGATGCGCTCCTGCCTCAGCCCGTCCAGCGAGCCGCGTTCGCGTTCGGCCGCGGCGCGCAGGTCGGTGACGATCTGGGCGACGAGGCTGTTGGCGCTCGCTTCAGCGATCAGCGCATGAATCTCGATGTCGAACGCATTGGCCTCTTCGCGCGTGAGATCGTCGCGGGTCGCCATCAGCGAGAAGCGGCCATAGACCGCATCGATCTGACGAAGCTGCTCGACGCTAGCGCGCTCGGCTGCCCAGGCCGTTGCCTGCGTCTCCAGAACCCGGCGCAGCTCGAACAACTCGGACAGCGGCCTGTTGGCGGTCGACAACGCCGCAGAACCCTCCCCGTCGATATGCCTGTCCGCCGCGTCGGCGACGAACACGCCGTGATTGCGGCGGATGCGCAGCGTGCCCATCCCGGCCAGCACCTTGAGCGCATCGCGAACGCTCGTGCGGCTGACCTTCAGCATGCCTGCGAGATCGCGCTCGGGCGGCAGCCGATCGCCGGGGGCCAGCCGCTCGCCTTCGATCGCCGCGGTGATCACGCGCGCCACCTCGATGCTGACCGCCCTCACCTGCCTCGTATCGATGGGCGCCAGCTTCAGTCTCGGGCGCTCCTGGGTGTCGGTCATGTCTCGGCTCCAGCAAGAAGCGCGCAGCTTGACAGCCTCCCGACACTGTGTCCATGATCGCCCACAGTGGTATGACCAATAAGAAAATAATAATCTATATCAATAACAAACGGGGATAAGATATGCTCGGATCGTTCTTCAGGATCGCCGTTTTCTCTCTCGTGGGGATTTCCGCCTGGGTGGCGGCTCCCGGCTTCGCCTCGGCGCAGGCCAAGCCCGAGGTCGTGCGGTTCGGCTTCTATGGCGGCCCGCGCCCCTGGATCATCGGCAAGGCCCTGCAGATGTTCGACAAGGACATGGGCACCAAGATCGATTGGGTGCAGTTCAGCTCCGGCGCCGATGCGCTGACGGCGCTCGCTTCCGGGCAGGTCGACATCAGCCGCATGGGCTCAACCGCCACCGTAGCGGCAATCGCGCGCGGGCTTTCCGTCGAGATGATCGCGATGACGGGCGTGATCGCCACGAGCGAACGGCTGATCGCCAAGGACAGCATCAAGTCCCTGCCCGATCTGCGCGGCAAGCGGATCGCCTATCCGCCGGGCTCGACCGCGCATTTCGCGCTGATGGCGGCGCTCAAGGTAGCGAAGCTCGCGGCCAACGACGTGACGCTGCTCTCGCTCAAGCCGGCCGAGATGCTGGCCGCCTGGCAGAGGGGCGACATCGACGCCGCCTATGTCTGGGGGCCGTTCTCGCACCAGATGGAGGGAGCCGGAGGCCGCCAGCTCCTCGCGACCAAGGACCTGCAGCAGAACGGTTACTACGTCTGGAACAACTACGTCGTCCGCAAGGAGTTCGCCAAGCAGTATCCGCAGTTGGTCGTGCAGTTCCTGAAGACGCACGAGAAGGCGCGCGCGATGTACCAGTCGGACACCGGGGCGATGGTCAAGCTGATCGCCGGCCATCTCGGGCAGGACGAAAGCTCGGTGGCCGACACCATGGCCGGCCTCTATTTCCCGTCGTTGCGCGAGCAGCTCTCGCCGCAGTTCCTCGGTCCCGGCGGGCCGATCCTAGATGCCATGAAGTTCCAGGCCGACTTCCTCGTCGAGCTCGGCGACCTGCGTAGCCGAGAGATTCCCAAGAACTTCGCACCGGGCGTCGTTACGACCTATCTCGAGCAGGCGGCCGGCCAGTAGCCCGCCCCTGCCGCCTCTCTCGATCAGCAAACCAGGAGGACGACGCTCCATGCAGCCAGCAAGCCGCCCCTTCATCAGCGTGCTCGCCGTCGGCACGGCCCTGTCGCTCTGGTGGATCGTCGGCCACTGGCGGCTCGCCGACCCCGTTCTCCTGCCGGGGCCCGAAGAGGTCGCCCTCACCGGCTACGACCTCGTCACGGAGGGGTACCGGGGCGTCTCGCTGTTCGGCCATCTGGCCGTCAGCGTCGCCAGGGCCCTGGCGGCGTTCGCGCTGGCCGTGATCACCGGAATTCCGCTGGGCATCGCCATGGGCATGTCGCCGACCTTGAATGCGGTCTTCGACCCGTTCGTGCAGTTCCTGCGCCCCCTACCGAAGCTCGCCTTGATCCCGCTCGTGGTCGTCTGGTTCGGAATCGGGGAGTTCTCGAAGGTTCTGCTGATCTATCTGGCGACGTTCCTGACCGTCGTGGTCGCTGCGACCGCGGCCGTGATGAGCGTGCCGGAAGGGCGGCTGCGGGCGGCCCGCTCGCTCGGCGTCAACCAGTTGCAGCTGTTCCGCTATGTCATTCTGCCGAGCGCACTGCCGGAACTGTTCACCGGCGTGCGCGTCGGGATCGGCATCGGCTGGACGACCCTGATCGCCGCCGAAATGATCGCATCGACCTCCGGGCTGGGCTGGATGGTGATGAACGCCAGCGCCTATCTGCGGACGGACGTCGTCATGCTCGGCGTGCTGATGCTGGGAGTGACCGGCTATCTCCTCGATTTCGGCCTCGTATCCGCGCAGCGCCGCTGGGTCCACTGGATGGGGAAGGCCTGATGATTGCGACCTCATCCCCTCCGAAGCTCGCGCTGGACTCGGTCACGAAGCGCTTCCGGGATAGCGTCCGAGGCCGCGATACGCTCGCCTTGGACGGCATCTCCTTCACGATCGCGGACGGCGAATTCGTCTGCCTGCTCGGAGCTTCCGGCTGCGGAAAGTCAACTGTGCTCAATCTCGTGGCCGGCTTCGAGGCGCCGACCAGCGGCGAGGCGCGGCTCGACGGGCAGCCGGTTCGCAAGCCGGGCACCGATCGGGGCGTCGTCTTCCAGCAGCCACTGCTGTTCCCCTGGCTGACCATCCTCGACAACGTCGCCTTCGGGCCGATGATGAACGGCGCGTCGCGGGACGACGCCAGGCGAAGGGCGAGCGAGTATCTCGCCTTCGTCGGCCTGGCCGATTTCGCGAAGCACTATCCGTACGAGCTCTCCGGCGGCATGCAGCAGCGGGTCTCGCTCGCGCGCGCCTGGGTCTCGCATCCGCTGATGCTGCTGATGGACGAGCCTTTCGGAGCGCTCGACGCCCAGACCCGGCTGCAGATGCAAGAGTTCCTCCTCCAGATCTGGGAAGAGCGGCGCACCACGGTTCTATTCGTGACGCACGATATCGACGAAGCGCTCTTCCTCGCCGACCGGATCATCGTCATGTCCGCCCGCCCGGGGCGGGTCGCGCTCGACTTGCCGCTGTCGTTCGGCCGCCCGCGCCGCATCGACGAGATCATGTCCGACCCGGAGTACATCCGCATGAAGCAGCGGGTGATGCACGCGATCCGCCACGACGGCGGCGGCGACCAACCTCACTGACCGACCGGATTCAAATCATGCACAGCCTGAACCCCTCCCGCCGCGGCAGGCTCGAGGTCTACGAGTCGCTGAGCCGGAATCGCGAGGCGATCCTCCGCGAAGCCGAGACGCTTGCAGCCGATGTCGGCATGCCGAGCGAACTGGCCGGGCGGATCGGCCCCACGGGCGCGAGCTCGGCCCTCCCAGGAACGATGCGCAGATCCGTTCTGCGGCAGATCGAGGACGGCATGCTCGATCTGCGCGCACCGCGCGCCATCGGCGACGAGATCCGGCATCTGGTGAAATCGGTCTATGGCGACGAGTACGACGCGGCGCTGGCGAACTCCTGCGAGGCGGCGCTGGGCATCGCGTTCGACACGCTGCTGACGCCGCCCGCCGTCGGCATCGGCGAGCCTTACCGGGCGCGCGTGATCGGGCTGCTCGAACGCCATGCCGAGCACCAGCTCAGCTACGGCCGCCCGTTCCCCCCGATCTACAAGGATATTTTCGCCGATCGCGGATCGACGGCCGGCGAGCTCGGGCTTCTCGGCCGGCGCCGCGACCATACCGACTGCGTCTTCATTCCGATGGCCGGCAGCCGTCACGAACTTCATGGCATGAAGATGCACCCGGCCCCGCTGCTGGCAGGTGCCCGCGCGGGTGAAACCGCCGCCGCCCTGGCGCGCGCCGCGTCCGTCCATGCCGCGAACCTGACCGGCTTCGTCAGCCTGGGTTACGATACGCCGGGCTACGGATATGGCGAGCGGACCGCCGACGGCGCGCCCCTCCTGCAATCCGAGATCGGCAAGCTCGCGCGTGACTATGGCGTGCCCTATCTCTGCGACAATGCCTGGGGAACGCCGTTCATCGGCACAAACCTGCGGGCGACCGGCGCCGACGTCATGCTATTTAGCATGGACAAGGTCGCCGGCGCGCCGACGAGCGGGCTGATCATCGGGCGGGAATGGCCGATGGTGAACGTGCGCCGTGCGCTCGGCGTGCACAGCGACCGCTTCGGAACGACCTCCGCACACGGCAAGGGCTCGCATGTCTCGGCAGATCCCGGGAAGATGACAATGCTCGGCGCACTCGCCGCGCTGCGCCTCTTGCGGGACGAACCGGACCATTTCACCCGGCCCATCGATCTGATCTTCGCCATCGTCGAGGACGAATGCGCGAAGGCCCGCGGCATGCTGCCGGAGGGCATCACCATCGCCAAGTCGTACAATCTCGGCGGGGTCGAGCTCAATTATGAGCGGAGCTGGGCCTCCGGCGCGGTCGGCATTCCGATTTTCACCAACGAGGACCGGATATCCGGCAACCATCTCCTCAACCAGGTCGCCGGCCGGATGGGCATCCTGCCGGGGCAGTCGGAAGATGCGAACGTCCTTTTCACCGCCGGCCTGGGAACGGTCGACGAGGAGGGGGAACTCGTCGAGGAGAACATGCGCCTTGTGGTCCGCTCGATGCTGCGCGCGCTCGGCCTGCTCCACGGCTGGGCGGCCGGCAAAAACTGATCGGCATCCAGCGCTCTACCGCACGAGCAGCAGCGAGACGGCCGGGACGTAGGTGACGAGCATCAGCACCACCAGCATGAGCGCCACCTGCGGCCAGATCGCCCGCGAGATTTCGCCGAGACTCGTCTTGGCGACCGCCATGGCGACGAACAGGCAGTAGCCGATCGGCGGCGCCGCCATGCCGATCGCCACGTTGGTGACGATGATCGCACCGAACTGGATCGGGTCGACGCCGATCTGAGTGGCGATCTTGATGAGCATCGGCCCGAAGATCAGCATGATCGCGATCTCGTCCATCACGGCCGCGAGCAGGAAGAAGGCGGTGTTGAGAACGAGCAGGATCACCCAGGGCTCGCGCAGATGGGTCTCGAGCGCCAGCGCCAGCTTGTCGGACAGTTGCTCCTGTGCGATCAGCACGCCGAACGATCTCGAAAAGATCACGACCGCCATCACCACCGCGGTCATCAGCATGGCATTGATCACGAGCCCGGGCATCTGCGGCCAGGACAGCTTCCTTTCGATGACGAAGCCGACGAAGAAGGCGTACGCGCAGGCGACCGCCGATGCTTCGGTCGGCGTGAACTGTCCCGAATAGATGCCTCCGAGAATGATCACGGGCGCCAGCAGCGCCCAGATGCCCTCGCGCCAGGCCGCGACTGCCTCCTTGACCGTCGCGCGTGGCAGACGGGGCGTTGCGTCCCGCTTCGCCTTCACCACGGCGTAGATGCACAGCAGCGCCGTCATCAGCAGTCCCGGCACGATGCCGGAGAGGAACAGCTGGGAGATCGACTGCTCGGCGATCGCTCCCCAGATGATGAACGCGATGGATGGCGGAAAAAGCGGAGCGAGCACGCCGGCGCTGACGCACAAGGCGGCGGCATAAGCCCGCGAATAGCCACGCTCCGCCATCGCGGGGATCATGATCGCGCCGATCGCCGCCGTGGTCGCGGGCGCCGAGCCGGAGATCGTCGAGAACAGGACGGCGGCTCCCAGCGTCACCAGGGCCAGGCCGCCGGGAAGATGGCGCACCAGCACATCGGCCATGGCGATCAGCCGGCGCGACAGGCCGCCGGCCGTCATCAGCTCTCCGGCCAGCATGAAGAAGGGAATGCCCAGCAGGCTGAAGGATTGGGTGGCCGCGATCGTCATCTGCGGCAGGAATTCCGGCGCCATGTCTGTCGTCAGCATGACCGCGATGACGGTCGCGGCGATGGCGAACGCGAACGGCACGCCGGCCGCTGCCAGAGCCGCGAATCCCGCCGACAGGAGCCATGCCGCGGAAGTCACCGCCCGTCGTCCCTCTGCGGCAGCAGCGCGTTCTCGATCGTGAAAAGCATCAGGAGCAGGCTCGCGACCGGCGCGCAGGCATAGAGCCATTCGGACGGATATCGCGCCGCCGCCGAGACGGTGCCGCGCATCTCGCCGAAATAGAGGATGCTGGCCCACAGCAGATACGCGCCGATGAGCACGATCATGATCGAGATCACGCGGTCGGCGAGGCGGGCCAAGCCCTGCGGCAGCCGCGTCACCAGCGTGTCGATGCGCACGTGCAGATGCTCCCGCGCGCCCAAGGCGAGCATCAGCATCACGATCCAACCGAACATGAGGAGCGCGATCTCCTCCGTCCACGGCGGTGAACGGTTGATGAGCAAGCGCGCCACGACCTGCCAGAGAATGGCCAGGGTCATCACCAGGCACTGCGCGACCACCGCCAGGCGGGTCATCCTGGCGAGGCCAGCATTGCAGAGCGAGAAAGCCTTCAGGACGGACGGGACGGCTGGCATGTCGGCGCTCCGGTCACTTCGCGGCTCCGAGCGCAGCCGCGAGCAAATCGGAGCCTATATCAGCACGGAACTTCTCGTAGATCGGACGCACCTTGCTGCGGAACTCGCTCTTGTCGGCGACTTCGTTGATCGCGAGCCCCTTGCCTCGCAAGGTATCGAGAATGAGCGCCTCGTTCGCGGCATTGACCTTGCGCTGCTCGGCCGCTGCCGCCGCGGCTGCCCGGAGAACCGCGTCTCTCTGAGCCTCGGTAAAGCGATCGAAGCGCCGCTTGCTCATGCCCAGCGCGGCGCCTGAATAAGTGTGCCCGGTCAGCGAGAGGAACTTCACGCTGTCGCTGATCTTTAGCGAATCCATCACGCCGATGGGAAGGTCGAGCCCATCGACCGCGCCCTGCTGCAGGGCGGTCGTGGTCTCGCCCCACGACATCGGCACGGGCCCGGCACCCAGCAAGCTGTACATGTCGACCGCGACGGCGTTGTGGACGCGATACTTGACGCCGGTGAGATCGGCCGGAGAATGGACCGGGCGCTTGTTGTTTAGCATGTGGCGATAGCCGCCCGCGAGATAGGCGAGAACCTTGACGCCGCGCTTCTCGATCTTGTCGCCAAGCTGCCGCCCGACCTCGCCGTCCATCGTCTGGAAGACCTTCGCCTCACTCTCATAGAGAAACGGCAGGTCGTTCAGCTGGAATGCCGACTCGAACTGGGCATAGGCGGCGTTGGTGATGACGGCCGCGTCGACCGTCCCGAGGCGCAGGCCCTCCACGAGCTGCTTCTCGTCGCCGATCTGTCGGTTGGGATAGAGCTGGACGTCGAAGGCGCCCGGCGCTTCGCGCTCCAGCGCGGCCTTGAACGCCCGCGCGGCGATCGCGAACGAGTCCTGGGGCGCATCCGCTGTCGCCCAACCGAGCTTGATGGTGACGGCCGTCGCGGCCCGCGTGTCCGACAGAGGCAGCGCCGCGAGAGCTGGCGCGATGATGCCGGCGAGCGCCATCTCGCGCCGCGTCATGGCTGAACGCAGTGTCATAATCCCCTCCTGTGCAGGCATCGACGCCGCTTATGTCCCCGCGGATTCTTGATGATCCGTCAAAACCGAGCCGGCAGCGTCCAACGCCGATTTCGAAAGCCTACAAGCTGCAAGCGGCATGTCAAGATATTGTATCTTTTATCTACTCTAACGGCCAATCCGCGTTCGCCGGCACGTTGCCGGTGCATCCGCCGGAAGCAGCCAGAGGCCAAACAACCCGGCCTGACCAATCGAAAAATCAGAACGGAATAACAAAAATAATCGGCTGGAATGCTTGAATGATCCGACGCATTTTCCGCGCGACGACGCCTGGAAAAGCCGGAAATGACACCCCGAGACATAGACTCCGCCGAGAACAGCCGGTTTGCGGCCGCGCTGGCGAAGTCGCGCGCAGTCCTGCCTGGCCTTGTCCTGTGCCTGGCGCTGACCGTTTTCGCGATGGCGCTGGAAGCACTCGAGCGGGGTGTTTTCGGCCATGTCTGGCTCGACGCGCTGGTGATCGCGATCCTAGTCGGCACGATCGTTCGATCAGTATGGTCTCCCAGCGCACTTTGGCGGACGGGTATCGTCTTTTCGGCCCGCACGCTGCTGGAGACGGCGGTGGTGCTGATGGGCGCCTCGCTCGGCCTCGACACGCTCATCGCGGTCGGCCCCGGCCTCTTGGGCGGCATCGCCGGCGTCGTGGCGATAGCGCTGGCCGCGAGCTACGGGATCGCTCGCGCGCTGAGGCTGAAGGTCCGGCTGGCGATCCTGATCGCCTGCGGCAACTCGATCTGCGGAAACTCCGCGATCGCCGCCGTCGCGCCGGTCATCCGCGCCGACAGCAACGACGTCGCCTCCGCGATCGCATTCACGGCGGTGCTCGGCGTCCTCGTGGTGCTGTTGCTCCCTGTCCTCATCCCGGCGCTCGGGCTCAGCGCGGCCCAATACGGCATCCTGTCGGGGCTGACGGTGTATGCGGTGCCGCAGGTCGTCGCGGCGGCGGCTCCAGGCGGCATCGCCGCCGTGCATCTCGGCACGCTCGTCAAGCTCGTGCGCGTCCTGATGCTGGGTCCGGTCATCCTCGTCCTGTCGATCCTGGCGCGCCGCATGCGCACGACGGGCGACGATGGGAACTCGCATATACACGGCGGCGACCGCCCGATGCCGCCGCCCGTCCCCGTCAATCAGCTCGTCCCCTGGTTCATCGTTGCATTCTTCGTCATGGCTGCCCTCCGGTCGGCGGGTCTGTTCCCGACGGCCGCCCTGCGCCCGATCGCCGTCGTCGCGGATGTGATGACGGTCGGCTCGATGGCCGCGCTCGGGCTCGGCGTCGACATCCGTACGGTGGCCCGCGCCGGCTCTCGCATCACGGCGGCCGTCACGCTCTCGCTGATCGCACTGATCGTCATCAGCTACGGCCTGATCAGGCTGCTCGGGATCGCCTGACACCAGAACGAGGATGCGGCTGCGGCCTGCCGTGTTCGGCAGCCGGGCCGGCCACTCCGCCGCTCACAAGGCAGCCCGGTCCTCGGCGGGCTCAGGAAACAGCCGGTAGAGCGCGCGCACCGCCTGGGTGAGATGCCGCTCCTCGTGCCGGATAGCCAGGAAATCGCGCTCCCGCAGAACGGGACGCGGCTGGCCGGCTTTGGCCGCCAAATCGATCGCGACCAGGGTTTCCGCACGCAGCCCCGGCTCGGCCACCAGCCGGGAAATCACGGTGGCGCAGCCGCCCGCGGCGACGGCGGAACAGACCGCCTCGTTCGAGGGCAGTTCCAGCGCGATCGTCATTGCGTGCGACGACAGCCCGGCATCGGCGACCATGTCGTCGAACAGGGCACGCGTGCCGGAGCCGGGTTCGCGAAGGATCCATTGCGTCGAGGAAAGCTCGCCCGCATCGATCGTTCCCCGCCTTGCCCAGGGGTGATCGCGCGCCACCACGAGCACCATCCTGTCGGTCCCGACCTTCTCGACGGCCAGGGCGCGATCGTCGACGCGACCTTCCACGAAACCGACATCGGCCAGACCATCGCGGATCGCCGCCGTGACGGTTTCGGTGTTGCCGATCCGCAGGGTCAGGGCGATCGCAGGATGGAGCGCCTTGTAGCGTTGCATCAGCGGCGGAAGCCAGTAATTCGACACCGTCTGGCTCGCGGCGAGGGTGAGCGACCCGCGCTTCAGCCCCGCGAGATCGGCGAGGACCGTCTCGGCGAAGGCTGCCCGAGCCAGAACCGCCCGCGCCTCCGTCAGGAAGAGCGTCCCGGCCTTCGTCAGCACGATGCGCCGCCCGACCCTGTCGAACAGCTTGGTCGCATGCCGCGTCTCCAGCGCGGTTATGGCCGCACTCGTCGCCGACTGCGTCAGGTTGAGATCGCGAGCACCCTTGGTGACGTGTTCCCGCTCGGCGACCGCGACGAAAATCCTGAGCTGTTCGAGGGTCATGGCATGTCGCTTATCGCAGGGCGGATCGAGCAAGTCACCCGGGACGGTCGGCACTGCCAGCCGTCGCCACGGCGCGATGGCGAACCATCGCCGGCGTCGAGGCTGGGCTTGGCGAATACGCCGCCGACGACGATAGACGACAGCGGCGATCCGCACGCCGCGGCAGCTTGCATGCGTTCCAAAATAAGATACATTATCTTTAATAAGAGATAACTTGTGGCCGCGTAAGCCATGAGGGGACTGGTCGCTCGGCATTGACGCGAAGGGGAGGTTTGCGATGAGAGGCTTGGCGAAGCTGGTGGCGGCACTGGCTCTTGGAGGCTGCGCTGCCTTGGGAACCGTGTCGGCGGCGAAGGCTACGGGTCCGACGCTGACGGCCGTCAAGCAGCGCGGTCAGCTGCTATGCGGCGTCTTCGGCGTCGTGCCCGGCTTCTCGCTTCCCGACAGCAAGGGGGTCATGCGCGGCATCGACGCCGATTCCTGCAGGGCGCTGGCGGCAGCCGTGTTGGGAGATCCCGACAAGGTCAGGTTTGTCATGCTGACCGCGCAGCAGCGCCTGCCGGCGTTGCAGTCCGGCGAAGTCGACGTGGTGTTCGCCAACCTGACATGGACTTTCGGCCGCGAGGTTCCGACCGGCCTGGCGTTCCCGCACATCTATTACTACGACGGCCAGACGTTCGTCGTGAAGAAGTCCCTGGGCGTCAAGACCACCAAGGAGCTCGACGGCGCGAGTATCTGCCTGACGCAGGGCAGCACGATCGAGCTGACTGTGCAGGAACACTTCGCCCGCAACGGCATGAAGTTCACGCCCGTCGTCTTCGCGGACGTCAGCGAGACCCGCAAGGCGTTCCTGGCGGGACGCTGCGACGCGACCGCCGGGGACGGCTCGTCCCTGGCCGGCTTCAAGAGCTCGCTCGGCACGGCGGCCGACGATTACGTGCTCATGCCGGAAAGAATATCGAACGAGCCGCTCGCCGGCGCCGTCCGCAAGGGCGACGCGCAGTGGCTCGACATCGTCAGGTGGACCCATTTCGCGATGGTCGGCGCCGAAGCTCTGGGGATCGCCAAGGCGAACGTCGACAGCTTCGCCGCCTCCAAGGACCCGAACATCCGCCGCCTGCTCGGCATGGAAAGCGGTTTCGGCGAAATGCTCGGGCTCCGCAACGACTGGGTCGTCGCGATCATCAAGGGCGTCGGCAACTTCGGCGAGATGTGGGATCGCAACGTCGTCGGCGTCGATCGCGGGCTGAACCGGCTCTGGACGCAAGGCGGCCTGCAATACGCGCCGCCGTTCCGCTGAGCATTGCGCCGGGTGCCGCCATGCGACCGATCGCGATTATGGACAGGCCCACGGCGGTGACGGGAGCGCGGCGGCAGCGGCTCGAGCAACTTCTCGTCCTCGCCGTCCCGGTACTCCTCATCGCCTGGCTCGCCGCGAACACGGCGGCGAACCTCAAGGCCAAGGGCGTCACCACGGGCTTCGGCTTCCTGGCCATGCCCGCCCGGATGGGCATTTCCGAAGGTTTCCTGCCGTTCGTCGCCGGCGTCGACAGCTATGCGCGCGTCGTCGCCATCGGTCTTTGCAATACGCTCTTCGTCTCCGTGCTCGCGATCGGCATCGCCACCGTGATCGGCACCGCGGTCGGCCTGTCGCGGCTCTCGGGCAACTGGCTGCTCAGCCGCTGCGCCGGCACCTTCGTCGAGCTCGTGCGCAACGTGCCGCTGCCACTGCAATTGCTGCTGTGGTACCAGACCCTGCTCAATCTGCCCTCGCCTCGAACCGCGATCCAGTTCGGCGGGGCCTATCTCTCAAATCGAGGGCTTTTCTTTCCCACGGTGAGCGCAGCGACAACGCTCTGGCTCGTCGCTGCGCTGCTGCTTGCCGTAACGCTGCTCGTCGGGCTGCGAGCGGCCGGAGTGAGCCGGCGCGGATGGCGGCGCCGCCTGCCAGCGCTGGCTTTGAGCGTCGTTGGGGCTGCAGCGGTCCTGCTCGCCATCGGTGAAGTCGAGCTGGACCGGCCTACCCTGCGCGGCTTCAACTTCAGCGGCGGCATGGCGATCAGCCCCGAACTTGCCGCGCTCGTGCTCGGGCTCTCGATCTATGCCGCCGCATTCGTCGCGGAGATCGTTCGCGCGAGCGTCGTCAGCGTGCCGCGCGGCCAGTGGGAGGCCGGGCGCGCGCTCGGCCTCCCGCACGGACGGATCCTGCGCAAGATCATCCTGCCGCAGGCCTTGCGCCTGGGGCTGCCGGCGCTGGGCAACGAATACCTGTCGACCATCAAGAACAGCTCGCTCGCGGTGATCATCGGCTACCCGGAGCTCGCCTCGCTGATCAACACGATGGCCAGCGATACCGGCCAGCCGATCGAAGCGATCGCCGTGCTGATGGTCTCCTATCTGACGATTTCGCTCGGTGTTGGATGGCTGCTGCACCGCTGCGAGCAGCGATTGGCCCTGGCGCAGCGATGACCGAACTCCTGCACCGGTACGGGCCGCTCCCGCCCCCCGCCGCTCCGCGAGGCGTCGTCGCCTGGGTGAAGGCCAATCTCTTTCAGAACCCGGCCTCCTCCGCGACGACGATCGTTCTGATCTGCGCCCTCGCATTCGCGGGCGAGAAGCTGTTTCGCTGGGCGGTTCTGGACGCGACCTGGCTCCTGCCGGGATCCCGGATCGAGGACACCGTCGCCTGCCGCAAGACCGGCGCGGGAGCCTGCTGGGCGGTCGTCGCGGAAAAGTACCGCTTTATCCTCTTCGGCCTCTATCCTTTCGACCAGCAATGGCGGCCGGCGGCGACGATCGCGGTCTTCCTGGCTCTGTTCGCCGCATCCACGCGATCGAGCTGGTGGAATTGGCGGCTTCCGGCGATATGGCTCGGCGGCTTCTCGCTGGCCTACGTCCTGCTCGCCGGCGGCATCCTCGGCCTCGCGCCGGTCTCGGAAGACCGCTGGGGCGGGCTGCCGGTGACGCTGCTGCTCGCCTCGTCCGGCATCGCCCTCGCCTTCCCGCTGGCGATCCTGGTCGCGATCGGGCGGCTCTCGCACAATCCGGTGCTGCGGCTGCTCTGCCGGGTCTATGTCGAGGTGATCAGGGGCGTGCCGCTGATCAGCGTCCTCTTCCTGGCGAGCGTGCTGTTCCCGCTCTTCCTGCCGGAAGGGATGCATATCTCGAAGCTGCTGCGCGCCCAATTCGCCATCGTCGTCTTCATCGCCGCCTATCTCTCGGAGCTGATCCGGGGCGGCCTCCAGGCGCTCGGGCGCGGACAGACGGAGGCGGCGATCGCCCTGGGCCTGGGCTATTGGAAGGTGCTGGCGCTGATCCGCCTGCCCCAGGCGCTCGCATTGGCGCTTCCGCCGATCGTCAGCCTGTTCATCGGCTTCTTCAAGAACACGTCGCTCGTGATGACGATCGGCATTTTCGACCTGCTGAACGCAGCCAAGAGCGCGGTGGCCGAGCCCGCCTGGCAAGGCTTCGGAACGGAGGCCTATCTGTTCGCCGGGGCGATCTACTTCGCCTTCTGTTTCGCGATGTCGCGCTACGGGCTCCGGCTGGAGAAGCGATTAGCCCGGCCGAGCTAGTCATCAGACGCAAGCGATAGCGCTTTGGAGCGCGACTTCACCTAGCCTAATGCGAGTGTCAGGACGTCTGCTTTTCGGCAACAATCCATTGTCCAGAGTAGTACGATGCGGCCGCGAATAGGGTTGAATGACCTTCACCGTAGACGCGGGTCGTCATCGGCGTGCTCTAGTAAACCGGCACCGTGCCCGTCTCGGGCCAGGTCGGCAGCCCCTTCTCGATGAATGGTTCGACGACGGCCTTGTTGTCGCCTGCGCGCTCTGATCGAACGATGCCGGCCCCACCGGTCATCCACTTATCTCGCCCGGCCGGGATCGGCTGCGCCGATCCCGCGCCATTACTGTCTCCAGATCAGCCCTCCGGCGAGAACTCCGGCGCCGGCTTTACGCGCTGCAGATAGTGGGCGTGTTCTGACTCCTGCTGAGCCTTGAGCCAGTGCGGGTAGCTGATGTAAACAGCCGGAGTGTCTTCCTCGCCCGCTTCGTAAGCGATCTTCGTGCCTTTGGTGATGAAGATGATCTCGCCTGGCCGCGCGGTCTTGCTGCCACCGTCGAAACGAACAGTGAGCGCTCCGCGTGTCACGACCAGCACCTCATCATAGGTGACGATCCACTCGTTGTTCTCGCCTTTGTTCAAGTTGAAGTAATAGCCGACGCTCATGCCTGCGCTCTTCGAGTCGTCCAATACGTCGCCGAGGAAGACCTCCTTGTCTTGATAGCGCGAGTAGGTGACATCCTTGGCCGTGAAGTGCGTGACTGACATGGTCATTATCCCTGGGTATCGGAATTTGAAGCCTGCTGGGGCCAGGACGAAGCCAGACGGTGCAGGATGCGAGGGCGTCGACGATCGTGGGTCTGCCGACTACGCTTCGTCGCTTGCCTCCCGGGCGAGCACGGCCTGCACGGCAGGATCGGCAGCGATTCTATCGTGCAAGGCCTGTACGTTCGCGAAGTTGTCCAAGCCCTCCGGCAGGAGCTTAGCCGCCCACCGGATCATCGGGAATGCATAGGCGTCGATCGCCGATCGCCCGTGCTGAAGGATATACTCTCGTCCGTCCAGATGGCGATCAAGGACGGCGAATTGCTTCGCGACCAACTTATGTCCTGCTTCCACGACCGCTTGTCGGGCTGCTTGGTCGCCGTCCGTCGTGTAGCGATAGGGCATGAAGATCGGCCAGAAGGCGGCATGGACGTCGGATGTAAAGAAGGCGGACCAGCGATGGGACTCGGCCTCTGCCCTCGCGCCATTCCCGCCTGCAAGACCGGCTTCGGGATGCTTACGCGCCAGATAGTCGAGAATGGCGCCGGCCTGGGTCAGGATCCATCCGTCGTCTTCGCGAAGAGTCGGCACGGCTCCCGCAGGGTTGATCGCGAGCAACTCCTTCGAGCCATATTGAACCCTGACCGCCTGATAAGGCGCACCGATCCATTCAAGGACGATATGGGTCGACAGCGAGCAAGCGCCCACTGCATAATAGAGTGTCGGCATCGCTGATGGTTCTCTTTCTGCTTTACTGTGCATTATTCGTCGCCCTGCCCTGACCTTCAGGCCGGCATCCGGTCGATTACTGCGCGAAAGGTGATTTCGACGAGTTGCACGGGCTGTGCCAGCGCAGATACTCCGTAGATGCTGCTGGCGCATTGCGGAATGTCCTTGCCGTACATCTCCTTGCGGACCTTGGCAGCGGCCGCGAAACCCGACGGAATGTCGAGGACGAACACGTCCTCCTCGACGACATCGTCGAACGTTGCGCCGAACTCGGCGAGCAGCTTCTTCGCGTTCAGGTATGACTGCCTGAACTGCGCTTCCATCTGGGAGAAATCGATCGGCCGCCCCGCCTCGTCCAGATCCGCGGGGGCCACGAAATTACCCTCGCCGTCATGGCTTAACTGACCTGACAGGTAGATCGTGTCTTTCACTTGGATCGCCTGAACGTAACCATAGGCGCTCTCCCACGACACGCCGTGGTTCGCGACTTTCCTGTTCGATCTGGTGTTCATCGTCGAGACCCTTCCAAGGATGCGTTACGCGGTTGATGATTCAGGCGGCTGCGAGGAAACGGGACGGGTGTGGCGACCTTCCCGCGAGCGTCGCTGCCAAGGCCATTCGCCGTCGATCTCGGCCTCGAGCGAGAAGCTCAGGAATGTCCGGATGATCACAACGAGCCCGAGGAGCCCGACGCTGTCCCAGGTCAGAGGGGATATGATCGTCGCGATGATGTCGGCGCCGATGAGAACCTCGAGCCCCAGCAGGATGCCGCGGCCGAGGTTCGCGCGATAGCGGATATAGGCCGTCTCGGCGGAGGCCGTGTAGCAGTCCTTGAGATAGGCGACGGACGCTGCGACGACGCCGATGACGATCACCGCGATGCCGAAGAACTCGAGCGCCACCGCTACTGGCTCGAGCACCGGAGCGATCAAGCCGGCCATGCCCGTCCGCTCCGCGGAACCTGTCATAAATGCCTCGGTCCTTCCCGCCTCTTCGGTTCGGCGCCGCACAAGAGCGCCGCTACCGACATGCCTAAGGCGGTTGCCGAGGATACAGAATTGCAATATTTCTCAGGATTGAATTGCGCCGAAAGCAATAATTCGATGGATCATTACAGAGCCCTTCGAACCTTTCTCCTTGCTGCTGAGAAGAAGAGTTTCGCCCAGGCCGCGCGCGAGCTCGACATGACGCCCGCCGCCGTGACGCGCGCGATCGCCGCGCTCGAGGGAGAGCTCGGCGTGCAGTTGTTCGTCCGGACGACGCGGCAGGTGTCGCTGACGACAGACGGCGCGATCTATGCGGCCCAGATCAAGCCTGCTCTCGACACCATCGACACCGCCCGTCGCGACATCATGAACGCGAACAAGGCCGATGAGGGCCGCCTTAGGATCAGCGCCCCTGTCTGGCTCGGGAAAGCGGTGCTGCCGAAGATCATATCCGGCTTCATGAAATCAAACCCGAACATAAGCTTTCAAGTCTCGCTTTCTGACGGGCTGGTGAACATCATTGAGGACGATTTCGATCTCGCGATACGCATCTCGCTGCAGCCATCGGACAAGTACACGATCTGGCGGAAGATCTGCGTCATTCCCAGGATCCTCGTCTCGGCGCCCGGGAGCCGGTTCGTAGCGATGGAGCATCCGAGCGAACTCAGACCAGATGACTGCCTCGCCTACGGCGGCGACAGTCGGCGCGAGACCTGGCTGCTCTCCGATGGAGGCTCCACGCTCAGCCTGTCGGCTGGGCGCTCCTTCGGCGCCAACAGCGGCGAAGTCCTTGCCGACATGGCCGCCGACGGTTTGGGAGTGGCGCTGCTGCCCGGCTTCAACATCGCCGAGCACTTGCGAACCGGACGCTTGGTTCATGTTCTCAAGGGATGGGCTCCGCCAGACCTCTGGCTGACGCTCTACTATCCCCCGTTCCAGAAGCTGCCTCCGCGCATCGCGGCGTTCTCGAAGTTCTTCGAGGAGAATCTTCCGCGCGATCTGCACCCTTGAATGCTGAGTCCAGCACCGCTTCAGCCAGACCGGTTAGAAGCGATACATCACCTCTGTGCCGAGCATGTGGAGCGTCTCGGACGGGCCGCTGTCTTTGATGAACGCCCCGGGTTCCAAGATCGAATAGGACAGGCTCGCAGACAGCGCCTTGTCGACCTGCCACCCCAGCACGACCTCACCTTGGATGCCGACGAAGCGCGCCCGGGACGCGGCCGCCTCGCGGATGAGCTGTCCGGGTAGGTCGTAAAGGCCGTCCTGGCGGCTGGCCCGCCAATAGGCCGTTCCGACGAGACCGAGGGTCACGCCCGCCCCCAGGTCGAATTCGACGCCTGGCTGCAGGTTCACGATGTTGGAGGGACCGATCGGCGATAGCTCGCCGAAATATTTTCCCTTCGGGAACATGGCGTTGAAGGTTCCCAGGGAGCCGTCTTCGGGGTTGTCGTCGCCGCTCGCGATATTGGCGCGCAGCAGCACGCGCGGCTTCAACGGCATGGTCTCGAAGGCATAGCTCGTCTCGGTGCCGATCGACCAGGCGCGAATCCTGTCCGAGGCGAACCGGCCCTGTTGCAGCATGGCCTCCCAGTTCCAGCTCCAGCCGCCCGACTTGCCGAAGGCACGGGCCCCGAACGTGTCCCGGAGTTCCCTGCCGGCGCCCTGCAGGAAGCGCGCCTCGTCATTGCGGTATCGCAGCCAATAGAGATCGAGCGACATTTCGTCGGACAGGCGCGTCGACGTATAGACGCCGTGCAGCCGCTCGTTTTTCGAGCGCCTGTCGTCGAAACTGTCGGGTCCCACTGCGACGGGGCGGGCGGCCAGAGCCTGGGCGTTGAACCGGCCGAGATCGAGCATCACCCGGCCTCCGTCGAAGGCTTGCGGCACATTCGCGCCGTAGCGGGTGCCGATCAGGCGTTCGCTTCCCAGAGCCATGAGCTCGCGACCGCCGCGAAAGGTCGCGGCGCCGTCGGAGCCGACCGGCAGGCGTAGGTCGACGAAGGATTGCAGCCTGTCGACTTTGGTCTCGTCGGCCGGGCCCCCCCAGCGCCGACGCTTACCGCGTCTGCCGCGATCAGCTGGCCGAAAGCGCGGAACGGCCCAAGACGGATATCGGCGTGCGGCATGACGCGGCGCCAGAGATACCCGTCGTCAGGCGCCGGCCCGGCACCCCACAGATTGTTTTCGAAGCCCTCGTATCTGAGGCGCGCCTCGATCCCGAAACTGGCCCAGGCCGAGCCGTCCGCGGCGAGCGGGACATATTTGAACGGCAGCCACCAAGGGCCGCCGGGCTGCGCGCCGCGAAGAACCGACCAGTCCTCGTCCCAGCGCCAGTTCGACTGCTTGACCTCCGGCAAGTCCGCCGTGGCCGGCATCGGCGCGGCGAGCAACAGTGCGGCGGCCAGCGCCGCGACGCGCGACGGCGCGTGACGGGCGGGCCCAATCGACGGCAACGCCGCGGGCGACATCTCATCGCCCCGTCGAGACCCGCGCAGGCGGAGCATGATCACAGCGGCCTGAGCATGTGCCTGACGGCCGGGGGCCGATCGCCCACATGCAAATCACGCAGAACGTTCTGATCGATCTGGTCGGCACGGGTCGCACGGGCGTGCTGACGCTGATGCTCGACCCAGCTTTCGACGATGAAGGCTTCGACGACCCGCCCCGGCTCGGCGACATCCTCCCAGACGTCCCAGCGGATCGCGCCGTCGCGCTGTCGCACGTCGCGGAACCTGCGCAGGGCCAAGACGAATTCGGCGAGCCGCGCGGGCTCGACGCGATATTCGATCTCGATGAGAACCGGGCCGCGGTCGTCCTGGGGCGGGATCGAGACCACGGGCGCCGCCCAATGGTTCGAGGGCGCCAGATCCGTGGTGGCGTCCTGCGGCAGGCGCCAGCGAAAGGCCAGGATCAGCGCGAGCGTCTGACCCGCGGCGGCGACCACGAGCGCCATGGCAACGCTGGTGCTCGAGGCCAGCGATCCCCACAGGACGCTGCCGCCGGTCATCGCGCCCTGGAAGACGAGGAGATAGACCGCGAGCGCGCGCGCCTTGACCCAGCCGGCCGAGGCCATCTGCGCCGCGACGTTGAGCGCGGTGAGCATCCCGATCCAGGCCAGCCCCGCACAGAACATGACCGCCCCGGCGAGCCAGACATTGGGGACCAGCGCGAGCGCCAGCGTGGCCAGCGCGAAGAGCAGCGTCGCGCCGATCGAGATCGTGTTGGTGGGCGTCGTCTTGCGCAACCGCTTCAACAGGATCGCGCCCAGCACCGCGCCCGCTCCCATGCATCCGAGCAGCGCGCCATAGCCGGCGGCGTCGAGCTGGAGACCGCGCCGCGCTACGAGAGGCAGCATCGCCCAAAGCGCGCTGCCGAACATGAAGAAGCCGGCCGCCCGGACGAGCACGAGGCGCATGGCGGGCGAGTGGCGGGTATAACGATAGCCCGCCTTCAGGGCGCCGAAGAAGTGCTCGGCCGGAAGTGCGCGCACGGTCTGCGGGCGCTTCCAGGTCAGCAGCACCAGGAACACGGCGACGACCGAAAGCGCATTCAGCGCGAAGACGACCGGCGTCCCGGCGAAGGCGACGATCACGCCCCCGAGCGCCGGCCCGATCGCGCGCGAGATGTTGACGCCGAGACTGTTGAGCGCGATCGCATCCGGCAGGGCCTGCTTCTCGACGAGTTCGGGAACGATCGCCTGGAACACCGGCGCGCTCAGCGCGGCAGCGATGCCGAGCACGAAGGTGGCGGCCAGGAGCACCTCAGGGGTGGTAAAGCCCTGAAAGGTCAGCATCGCGAGGGTCGCGGCGGCGACGAGGCTGAGCACTTGCGCCGCCAGCAGCATCTTGCGCCTGTCCACGATGTCGGCCAGCGCACCGGCCGGAAGGGCGAGCAAGAACATCGGCAGTGTTGTCGCCGCCTGGACCAGCGCCACGAGCAGCGGGCTCGGCGATAGCGAGGTCATCAGCCAGCCCGCGCCGACATCGTGCATCCAGGTGCCGATATTAGAGATGATAGTCGCGATCCACAGGGCCCGGAATACCGGGTAGCTCAAGGGTCCGCCTGAATCGGCGGATTTCGCCTGCTGCGGCGCAGTCATGAGGTTTCCTTTCGCCCGCCCGTGACAGACGGCGCCGTAAATAATTCCGGAGGCGCACCGCCCGGGCGGCGGCGCATGTCGGATAAGCCCGCCTTCGGGCTGCGCTCGGCGTCAGACCGCCCAGCAGCCGCAGCCGAGAGCGCCCCAGAACGTGCGGGCATCCCTGGCGGGGACATGCGCGCCCAGAGCCGCCGCGTGATCGTGTCCATGCACGGCGCAGTCGCTGGCGCAGCCGCAGTTCAGCGTCAGCTTGGCGCGCGCTTCCTTGGTCTTGTAATAGCCGCCGAAGGTGGCGACCGGTGACCAGTCAGGCATCGGCGCCGGCAGGTCGGGCGCGCGGGAGGCGTAGTCGCCCTCGCCATGCACGACCTTGCCGCCGAGGATGGTGAGGACGGAGCGCAGATGGACGATGTCGCTCTCCGGTACCGCGAAATAGTCGTCGGAGAGGACGGCGAGATCGGCGAACTGCCCAGCCTTGATCTGCCCTTTCCTGCCCTGCTCGTTGGAGAACCAGGTGTTGGCCTCGGTCCAGAGCCGCAATGCGGTTTCGCGGTCGAGCCGGTTGTGCTGCGGATAGAGGGCGAGGCCGCCGACCGTCCGCGACGTCACCAGCCAGGAGAGCGAAACCCAGGGATTGTAGCTGGCGACGCGTGTCGCGTCGGTGCCGGCGCCCACAGGCACGCCGGCCGCCATCATCCGGCGGATCGGCGGGGAGCGCTCGGCCGCCTTGGCGCCATAGCGTTCGACGAAATACTCGCCCTGGAAGGCCATGCGGTGCTGCACGGCGATGCCGCCGCCGAGCGCCGCGACCCGGTCGATATTGCGGTCGCTGATCGTTTCGGCATGGTCGAAGAACCAGTTGATGCCGGCGAGCGGCACGTCGCGATTGACCTTCTCGAAGACGTCGAGCGCGCGATCGATCGTCTCGTTGTAGGTGGCGTGCAGCCGCCAGGGCCAGCGGTTCTCGGCCAGCAGGCGCACGACTGGCTCGAGATCCGCCTCCATGTTCGGCGGCATGTCCGGCCGCTCGACGCGGAAGTCCTCGAAATCCGCGGCGGAATAGACGAGCATCTCGCCGGCGCCGTTATGGCGATAGACGTCGTCCCCCTGGCCCGGTGAGACCTGCTTGACCCAGGAGGAGAAGTCCGCGAGCTCCTCCTTCGGCTTCTGGGTGAAGAGGTTGTAGCTGATGCGGACGGTCATCTGGCCGTCGGCATGCAGCTTCTCGATGGTCCTGTAGTCGTCCGGGTAGTTCTGGAAGCCGCCGCCGGCATCGACCACGCTGGTCACGCCCAATGCGTTGAGCTCGCGCATGAAGTGGCGCGTCGAATTGATCCTGTAGTCCTCTGGCAGCGACGGACCCTTGGCCAGCGTAGAATACAAAAGCGTGGCGTTGGGCTGGGCGAGCAGAAGCCCGGTCGGGTTGCCGGCGGCGTCGCGAACGATCTCGCCGCCCGGCGGATTGGGCGTGTCCTTGGTGTAGCCGACGACGCGGAGCGCGGCGGCATTGAGCAGGGCGCGGTCGTAAAGATGCAGGATGAAGACCGGCGTATCCGGCGCGACGGCGTTGATTTCCGCGAGCGTCGGCAGCCGCTTCTCGGCGAACTGATGCTCGGTGAAGCCGCCGACCACGCGCACCCATTGCGGCGCCGGCGTGCGAACGACCTGCGCCTTGAGCATCGCCATGGCCTCGGACAGGCTGGGCACGCCGTCCCAGCGCAGTTCCATATTGTAGTTCAGCCCGCCGCGGATGATGTGGGTGTGGCTGTCGATGAGGCCCGGGACGACGCGGCGCCCCTTGGCGTCGACGATGTCGGCGTCGGGCGCGGCGGCCCGGGCGTCAGCCTCGGAGCCGACGAGCAGGAAGCGGCCGTCGCGGATGGCGACGGCTTCCGCGACGGGATTCTGCCGATCGAGCGTCGTCACCTTGGCGTTGACGATGATCAGGTCCTTGACCGGCATGGCATTCTCCTTCGCGCGCAGTCGGGTCGACGGGAAAAGGGCCGCCGCCGCGGCGCCCATCATAGTTTGGCGTCGGGTGTTCTCGACCATGGCGCTCGTCTTCCTTTCGCCTGACACGTCCGGTGGCTGCGCGGGGCGGCATCGGCCTGCCGCGCCGCGCGCAAAGTGCGCAGGCCGGCCCGGCGCGACCGCCGAACCGGCCTTCGAGCGTCGCCGTCAGGCGGCCGGCTTGGGAGCTTCGGTCGGCCCGTGCTTCACCCGCTCGGGCGCCTTGTGGACCATGGTGTAGGCGTAATCGACGCCCATGCCGTAGGCGCCGGAATGCTCCTTCACGATGCCGATGACGGCGTCATAGGTCTCGCGCTGCGCCCAGTCGCGCTGCCATTCCAGCAGAACCTGCTGCCAGGTCACCGGGATCACACCGACCTGGATCAGGCGGTCCATGGCGTATTTGTGCGCGTCGACGGACGTGCCGCCCGACGCGTCGGCAACCATGTAGATCTCGTAGTCGGTGTCCGCGAGGCAGGACAACGTGAAGGTGACATTGCAGACTTCGGTCCAGAGGCCCGACACGACGATCTTCTTGCGTCCCTTGCCGGCGTTGGCGGCGAGCGCCTCGCGCACCTTCAGATCGTCCCAGGAATTCATCGAGGTCCGCTCGAGCAGGGGCGCCTCGGGGAACACGGCGAGCAGTTCGGGATAGGTATGGCCGGAGAAACTCTCGGTCTCGACGGTGGTGATTGTGGTCGGGACACCAAAGACCTTCGCCGCCTTCGCCAGCCCGACGACGTTGTTCTTCAGAAGCTGCCGATCGATCGACTGCACGCCGAAGGCCATCTGGGGCTGCTGGTCGATGAAGATGAGCTGGCTGTTCTGAGGCGTCAGAACCTGCAGTTTGCTGGACATTCAATTCTCCTGTTGGAACCGTGACGATTTGCGGTAATGCGGCTCAAGCAGTGTCCTGCTGCTTCGGCGCCTTCTCTGGCGGATGAAGCGCGAAGGACTTCTGGTGCAGACACGCCTGGATGAAGTTCCCGCGGCCCTTCAGCCATTGCACGCCGGCCTCGCCCGCTAGCATGCCGAGCAGCCCGAGCAGCGCGATGATGGGGGGAGCCGGCGAGCGGACGGCGACTAGGCCGTAAATGACCCCGATCGCGAGGCCGGCGAGGAGCGACATGGCATAGGGCTGGAACTGGCTCACAGCGGCCGCCCCCCTTCCAGAAGCCAGATATCGGGTGCGCCGGTAACGAGTCTAATCGGACCGGCGTTTCCTATGGAATTACGGCGGCTTGCGCTTTTGACCGGTCCGAACATCGTTTACTCCCCGTGCATGGGCTACACGGCCACTGCTGTCGGAGCGTTCCTAGCAAGGACTATAATTGCTGAAAATTGCTACAATAAAGCATATTGAATTTCGCTTTTCACAATAATCCCTGTTCTTATCAGCAGGATTTTTGTCAGCGATTTTGCTCCGCGATCGGAACAAGGTTGCCCTTCAACGCGGTGCTAACGTGGGCGGTGATGACCTCGCGGGCGAAGTCATCAGGTGTCAGGCCCGGGACCAGTGCCGCGTTGATCCCCATGAAGCTCCGGTAGCCCGTCTCGCTGAGGAAGGGCCGGTGCCAGTCGAGCGCGTGAGCGCTGAAGCTGAGATACGTCATGAAGCGCGCGCCGATGCCGAAGAGGCCGCCAAGCTTGATGAGCACGCGCATGCCGGCAACCTCGAGGATGAACTCGCCCTGCTGGCCCCAGGCCGGGATCGTACCGCGTTCGGCGGCGGTAAGATCGGCGAGCTTGCAACCGGGCGCATCGGGGCCGGCGAGAATGCCCGGCTCGCCGTGATTGAGGCGCAGCGCGAGGTTGCCCGCGTCGTGACGAAGGGCGATAGCGGTCTCGCCGTCCCCGGCTAGCATCGCGACATGGTGCCGGGCGATGAGGTTGCGGTAGTAGGGCAAGGCCTGCTCCAGCGTGCTCGGCAGGTGGCCGATCGCACGCTCGAGGGCGGCGGCCTGGTTCGCTCGATCCGTCTCGGCGAGCAGGAGGTCAAAGCCAAGCTGGCTGGGATCCGCGGCGGGGCGTCGCTTCATGAAGCCTGGCCGTCGGCAGGCGGCTCGGACGGGCGGATGAAGGCGAGGAGGAAGTCGGCGGCGCGTTGGGCCTGGGCGACAGCGGTGAAGATGGCGCGCTTGTCGGCTTTGAGCACCTTGAGCCAGCTGGCGATATAGGCGGCGTGGTCCTCGCGGGTTTCCGGTGTGAGCTGGAGCTGGGCGCAGATGAAGGCGGCCCCGAGTTCGGCGACGAGCTCTTCGGCGGCGTAGGCGGCGTCGCCCCAGCGCGTGCGGCTGAGGTCGCGATCGAGGCGAGATGAATGACCGGTCCAGTGGGCGAGCTCGTGGCAGAGCGTGGCGTAATAGCCTTCGGCCGTGATGAAGCTGGCGAAGGGCGGCAGCTGGATGTGATCGCCGCTGGGGCTGTAATAGGCCCGTGCGCCGCCATGGCGGATGTCGGCTGAGGTAGCAGCGATGAAGGCCTCGGCCTGGGCGTTGCGCGCATGATCGGGGACGGGCTCGCGCGGACCTGGGACGAACCGGTCGGGCAGCCCGTCGATCTGGTCGGCGTTGAAGACGGCGTAAGCTTTGAGGAAGGGGATGCCGCGCTCGACCTCTGTACCCGTGGTGTCGTCGGCCTCGGTCCGATTGAGTGTTCCGGCGTAGACGACCTGGCTCGCCCGCTCGCCCTTACGAACTCGGGCGCCGAGCGCTTGCGCCTGTTTATAGGTCAGCCAGTGCGGGGAGACGAAGCCCTTTTCGAGGGCCTGGAGCCAGAGCAGGAGGGTGTTGATGCCGCGATAGGGCTCGCCGGTGGCCCGCAGTGGCAGGGAGATGAAGCCGTGGCCGGCGGGATTGCGCCAAGGCCTTTGCCAGGGCCGCACGCCCTGTTCGAGGTCGGCGATGATGCGCTCGGTGACCGAGTGGTAGACGTCCTTGTGCATGAAGGACGTTTCACAAGACGAAGGAAGTTATTGCTGGCGATGATGGGGGTGGTCTCTGCGTGGCGCCGAAGGGAGAACGAAGGGCTTAGGATTGGCTTAGGGACGAACTCTCAGGGCAAAGTCAGCTGCTTTTCTCGCCGTCCGCCTCGATGAAGTTTCGTTCGGCGGATGAGCCAGCTGGCAGCTCATCGCCCCCGACGTCATCCTCTATCTCCCGCGGGCGGACGAGCTTGAGGAAGGCTTCGAGGCCATTCTGTTTTAGGGCGCCGGCATCGCCATCGCGGAAGATCGTGCCTCGCGTTGGATAGAAATTGAGCTCGCCGACCTTGATGTGATGAACGGTCTTGATCTGGAAGCGTACGCCGTTCGCTTTCAGCATGGATGCGGCCTTGCGCATCATCGGCGAGCACTCGTTCAGGCTGACGTATTGCTGGCGATTCATAGATGGGCCTTCCGGGAGGGACCAATGGCGGAGGGGTAGAATATTGATGATATCAGTATATTTAATTGATACTGATTGTTTGATTGAAAGAGAGATATATTGTAAGATAGACAATCATTCTCGTTGTTTGACTGTCGTTTTTATAATATAAATATTGTCAATACACTTTTCAATCGCATTATGTGCATAGTCCTTGAGCGTTTTGGGCGGTCATCGCGGGGGGTTTGAGAAATGCCCATGAGCGCGTTGCGCGGCTCAAGCTGGCAGTGCGCGGCATTCAGCCAGCGGGGCACCCGGCGGTGGCAAAGAGATAGGCCGAGGCGGACCGGAAGGCTCGACCACCGCATCGACATTGGGGGTGAGCCGGTCGCTGCGGTGGTCGAAGATGTTGCCGAGTATCAGCTGAGCTTGGCGGCGCTGAGCGCGATCTGCTCGACGATCGTCCGGCGCTCAGCCACGCTGATCCGATCGAGCTGGTCGCGCAGCTGCCGGCAGAGCTGGTTGACTAGGATGGCGTCGCCCTCGCCCGGCGTGATGCCGTAGTGGCGGAAGCGCCGGTGCTCGAAGCACAGGGAGAGCCAGAGCTCGATAGCGCTGCCGTGCCAGTCCCCGGCATTGGCCGCTTCATCAGCCCGCTCTTCGGCCCAGAAGGCAAGCTCGCCCAGGCCGAGCGCGCTCGAGACATCCCAGCAATGCAACAAGCCGGCGAGTTGTGAGGCCTGCCCCCAGTCCAGCTGCTGCGGGATCGCGGCGAAGTTGCCGTGGCGAACCTGGTCGAGCCAGTCGGTGTCGCGGGCGCTCACGCGATGATCCTTCCGTGCAGGCGCGCCTCGCGCGTGTAGGCCGAGAGCGGCTTGTCCGGCCGGAAGTGCGCGTCACGCTCGATCGGCAAACCAAACCGGCCGCGGACGCTGGCGAGCTCGCTCAGCGAGACCGTGCCGAGCTCGGGCTCGCCGAGGCCAAGATCGCAGAGCCCGAAGCCGAGGTCCGGATGGGCCGGGTCGAGCTCTGTGAGGAGCCAGGTCGCGTTGGCGTCCGGAGTGAAGAGCTTGACGACCGGCAGCGGGTCGAGCTCTCCGCCGGCGGCGCTGAGCCGGCCGTTGGCAAGCAGACGCTCGCGTTCGGCCGGCGGGATGGTGAAGGACGCGCTCACGCGCGCCCCCCAGGCAGCAGCTTCAGCGGCCCAGCCGCAGTGGTCGCGGCCGGGTCCTTGCCGATCGGGCCATCGCCGGCCCAGAACAGATTGAGCTCGCCATCGACCAGCCAGAAGTCGGCATAGCGACGATACAACCTGGCCGCGTAATCCTCCTCACCAGCAATGGCGAGGGCCGCGATCGTGTCTTCCAGGCTGATGCTGGCAAAGCCGACACGGCTGGGATCGGCCGGCTTGAGCTTGGCCTGGTAATTCGTCGCGGCATCAGCGACGAGGCCATTGAGGCGCGGCGCGACAAGGATGAAGCGGGTCTCGTCGAAATCGCCACGCAAGCGCATCGCCGCGGCGAGCAGATGCTGGCGGAATAGCTGCTGGACCGGGTTTGTCCGCAGGGCCGGATCCATCGGATTGACGAAGAGATCGACCGATTGCGCGAGTTCGTCATAGCGCGGGCGCGGCGTCGGCACCGGTTCCTGACAGGACTCGGAATACTTCATCTCGATCCCGACGAAGCCTCGGCTTCCGGTTGCGGTCTCGTAGATCAGGCCGACATCGAAGGCAGAATAGTCGCCGGTCCAGGCGAGGTCTCCTCGACCGGGCGAATGTTCGAACAGCACGGCCCGAACCGTGGCACCTTGGAGGTCAGGGCAGAGCTCAGCGAGGACGCGCGAGGCGAAGGCGAGGTCGAGCTTGAGCAGTCCGAACACGTTGAAGGCCAAGGGCATCGACGAAAGCAGGTTCGAATAGAGCCGGGCTTCGTCGATCAGTGCGCCGGGCTCGCGATAAGCGCATTCGCGACGAACCAGACTGGCAATAGCCGGGGCCATGAAGTTCGCCCCTGCCCGGCCGGCCGCCGGCGCGATGCGCGAGCCGAGCTTGATACGCTTGCCATCAGCGCCGCGGTAATGGCCGATAGGCAGCTCGCGGTCTTCGCGCCACATCGCCTGCAACAATCTCGCGGCGGCGCGGAAGCGGTGATCAAGCGGCTCGTGGATATGGTGCTGGCGCATCAGATCGTGCGGCAGCAAGGGGCAATAGGGCAGCTGGTCGGGGAAGTCCGGTCCCATGAAGGCGTCCTCTGCGTTTGGTGGCAGAGGAGGTTCGAGGAGCGCTCATAGTTGTTGCCAGATAAGACTTGAGGAGACCACCCTATGCAAAAATAGCCTTAGCGGGCCTGACATGCTCCAGGAGCTTACTGCGATCGCCGAGGCGATGGCTGCTGCGCAGCCGATAGCGGGTTGCTTGCACCGGTCAAGGGGCGGACCCCGCGCAACTTGCCGATTGTCATGCCCAATCTGTGGCGTGAGTTATGGGGTCGAGCACCGGTGAGATGGGTGTCGGCGTCGAAGGGCGCCGTCACCTAGCTTAATTGGCCTTAGCGAGACCCGGACGGCGATAACGCTCAAAACCAATGCTCGGAGTCGTGAAAACAAAAAATTAATCATTATTTTCAAATACTTAGATTGATTTTCTGCGCCCGTGCGGCTTCGCTAAACCCCGCATTTCGTTCTATACGGAGCTCGAATGTGTTCGAAACGTCGTTGTTCATCCCAGCGATGCCACCGTTGGAACATACGCCCGAAATATTAGCCCCCTCGCGGAGCTTTCCATCAGGACCGATCGCTTTTTTATGTCGAGCGTGATGGCGTCGGGGTCAGGCGTCGCCAAAAGCATCTTCAGGAAGTCGTTATAGGGCACGACAGCAAGAGGTTCATCGTCACGTGACAGCATCGCATCGAAGTCGGGCTTGGGAGGTTCGCCCATCTCCACGACATCCGTTTTGCTGACGTTGTCATCATCGGGCGAGCTTGCAACATGAGGTGCTACGTACGCAAAGCGTCCACGGGCGTTCTGGGCGGTCAGCGCCAATTTACTTTCGTCGAATCCCCGAAGTTGTAGATCGAGGTTGATGGTCCGCCCGCTGAGAGGACGCGCCATCATCGAACTGAGAAGCAGGGGGCTGTAGCACATTGTGACTGGGTCGTTCAGCGCCATCGCCACGAAGCGCGCGGTGTTCGCGGGCATGTCCACCGGGGTCCTGATCGCGAGCTCCAGATTGCCGCTCACAATGTACTGATACCCCGTCGCAGACCACAGATGGGTTTTGCGGGCGTCCATCTCTCTTAGCACGCGACAAGCATGATCAACGTCTTTTGCGGAAATGCGAACGTTGATGCCTTCAAGAGCCTTACCTGAGACAAGCGCGACGGACGTCATCGAGGTGCCACGAGCAACTCCATCGCAGACCTCAACAACCGTATGTGGACCCGAGCCAGTCTTGTGAGAGATCGCCGCGGCATAGGTCAGGCCGACGCGAAGCGCATCCGGATCGATCCTGGAAACGAGCGTGCGCTCAGCAACCTGCCATGGCTTCAACATCTCCTCTGACGGCGCGCAAACGGTCAGATCGGCTTCGAAACGGCCAGGCGTTTCCCAAACCGTCCATGTCCAGTCCTTGCCCTTCGCGACGATCTTCTGCTTTGTGCCGGCCGTTCTCGTGGCAAGCCGGGCGACTTGAACAACCGGTGCTTCAAATGCGACGCCTTCAGCTGGGATTCTAGCAGTTTCGTCCATAAGTCCGACGGTTGCTCGGGTCGAAACTGTCCTGCGTTGCATCATGCACTGAAACTGGCCCGGCAAGATCTTGAGGCAAGCGTTATCTTTGATCTCTTCGTCGGGTGAGCGGCCGAAGAGCTGGCTAAGTGCAACCGTGTTGCGGAAAGAAGACCTCGCAAGCTTGAAAGTCGCCGTCCCTGGCTCGACCACGGCGTGTAGGGTGGCGTCGGCGCTGGCGATCGTCACGCCCGCCTCGGGCGTGCAATTCTCAATGAACTCCGGGTTCACGAAAATCGGCTCGCGCTCCAGTTTGATGCTCGTATCCATATTAGGATTCCTTGGCTAGAACGGTCAGTCTTCGAAGTCTCGAAGACGTTGCTGGATTATCGCGTCGGCCTCTCGCAGCTCACTTCTGGTCAAAGTGCCGATGAAGCGAGAGAGGGTCGAAGCGGTTGGAATTTCTGCTTGCGCTGCGCGGCGCTTGTAGGTTGCGCCAAAAGTGAACAAGGGGTCGTTGGCGACCCGGACGCCGGTTTGGACGGGCTCGAAGCCCGCTTCCGAAAGAATTGCAGCGCAGGCGAGGCCGCAGAACTGACGCATCGTCGGCGCGGTCATGACATCGCGACCGAACGTCTCAAGTAGCAGGCGGCTAACTGCGCTAACCGGTACCGCTCCGCCGGAAGCCGCCTCGATAATAAGTCCCCTACATCGTTCCCGGAGCAGGTCGTTGACACGGCTACGGTCTGGATCGGACCTGGCCATGCGCTGGGCTCGGATAATTAATTTCTGGTCCAAGCTTGCCTCCATTTGTATATCTCACTACATACCAATCAATTGAGATTGCGCAAGGAGAAGCGATGTCTTTGTCGGAAAGGCACCGGCCCCGAATTTTTGAGGATGTAATCGGGCAGCCTACGGCTGTGGCTTGGTTCATGGATCAGTCAAAGCGCGTGCCCGCGCGAAGCGTGATCATTTGCGGTGGCACCGGAACAGGAAAGACGACCTGCGGGAGTATCTATGGAGAAGCGCTGCTATGCGAGCTTCGCCGACCGTCGGGATCGCCCTGCCTGCGATGTGAGAGCTGCAAGGCATTCGCCATGGGCAACCCGTTGAACTTTCAAAGCTTTAATTGTGCCAGTCTTGATTCAGATGGCGTCTCCGACATCGTCAAGATGATGCGGGCCAATCCTATCGCAGCTGACCATCGCGTCTTTCTGTTCGATGAAGCCCATGCGCTGAGCCCAAAAAGCTTCGACATTCTGCTAACGGCCTTGGAGGAACCAAGGGCGAACGTTTTCATATTCGCGACCACCGAGGGGGAAAGAATCCCAAAGCAAGTTCGTGACCGCTGCTCGGTGCATGAGCTGTCGATGATCGACGCACCGTCTGCGATCCGCCATCTCTGGTCAGTCTGCCAAGCGGAGCGGATCGAGGCCGAACCGGAGGCTCTAGATTTGATCGCCGCACTGGCACAGGGATCGGCCCGTGCAATGATCGAAATGCTCGAAGCGGCAGTCATCAGCGACCGCGTGACTGCGGATTTCGCCCGCCGGCGCTTCAAGCTCGACTACAGCGAGACCGTAGCGACCATCTTGGTGTTGACACTTCGCGGCGAGCTAGGCGAGGCGATTTCGAAGTTAAACAACTGGGCTGAAATGCCGGGTCGAAAGCGTAAGCTGCTGCACGACTGCTTGGTCGACATCTATTGCGACGTGATCGGGGCGCGTCGATGAGAAGGCTGTTCACTGGCCTAACGGCTGAAGAGCGGGCGGCGATCACAACCGCCATGTCCGACTGCGCGAGAAGAGCTGGAAGGTCCGAGGTCACGCTGTGGCAGGCGGCGATAGCGTTTTGGGAGCGTCAGTCGCCAGAGTCAGATGCGTCGTTGGTGAGCGAATTTATCCGTTTCAGCGAGCTTTTTGTTGGAGCCGCAGGTCGGATTGAGATCGGAACTGATGTTGCTACCCTCAAAATCCATCGAGTTCGCCGGCGTCACCTCCGGACAGACGCCAACGCCGGGCGCAGGGAGTTCACGCGGGAGGCGGTAAGGGCGATATTCAACGCAGCCAGCACCCTGACACAGCTCTATGGCGTCGTCTTCAATACGCGGATTGTTGTGCGACATCAGCGAACGGGTGCCGATTATGAATCCGGCGCGCTGGAGGTCAGCGATTTCGTCCACGAAGCCTCGCAGCAACTCCGTCGGATGGGCGGTGGCCGACTTCACTATATCTATCGCCACCGGAAAACGGCGGAGGACGGCTTCATCAGTGGCATCGTCTGCCACATCCCATTGTTGCTTGCGGATCCGATGCTTGATTGGGCCGAGCGTTTCATGGAGCGGCGCCTCGGTAGCGATATTGCTCGGTGCGCAGTCTCCATTCGGCTGACGGATCATAGCGAGGTGACAGCCGCGGTTCGGCGACACTGGCGCCTCGTGCGCGGACTATGCGCCGGTCTCAACCCAGATTTACACATTAAGGTGGGGGACGAGCGGCACGCCCTCATTCGCCTATTAAAGATCCCAGCACGACTAAGCCGCCGCGGCGATCCGCTCAATGTCATTCAGCGCTACCGCGTTTCGGAGACGATCGGTGTGGGCGCGCAACGGCGCGCAACGACCGAAGCCATGCCGCTTCTGTCACCATTTCACGATCAGGCATGGGACGCGTTGGCTTCTGGTTGGGAACTCGATGAATTTCGCGAGCGCTCTCAGGAGGCGCAAGATCGCCGGCTCGCTGAGGAGAGGATTAGGGCGCTTTGGCCGGCTGCCCAAGATGGATTTCAGGAGAGCATACGAAATCTTGAGTTCAAGAAACTCAAAGCGTCCTGGGCCTGCGATCCTCATGATCGTCAACGTGCTTGGCGAGGATGGTGGTTGCCTTTGAGCGCCACCACTGCCGTCGACCCTTTGCCAAGCCCAGTTCGTCACCGCATCGGTATCTAATTACGTCAAACCCGGAGCGAATGGAAATGTCAAAATCTCGGAAGTCTCCCAATGCCAAGGGCACTGAGGAGGTTATGAGCTATGCCTACACAGTACCTCCCCGCAGGAGGCATCGTGACATGATCGAAGATCCCGTGATGATTAATCCGGCCAACGCGCTGCTTGCGCTCCTGCATATGTTCCAGGAAAAATTCCGATACAAAGATGTTTTTTCAATTATAATCCAAATAAGGACGCAAATCTCATAATTGATGTTTTGAAATATTACGATCAGCTAGTTGATCGAGCGCGAGAAAACGAGGACAAGCGACTGATCGAATTAATAACTAGAATTAATGAAAGCATCTGGGATTTAATAATGACTGTTGATTACTCCAAATGATTACTCCAAAGATGTTCGTCGTTATCTCGCTGGAAGTGGAAATTTGCGCCTCCTGCGCGAAATCGGAGAAAACAAAGATAATTAATTTCGATCCGTTCCTATTACGCAAATGCCGTCGTATTATTTGGAGACGTGGTGGTTGCTCTCATTGAGCGGTTAGGCGAATAGGCGTGCGTACGCTCTGGCATATTCCGCATATGCGGACAGCGGTAGCTTCGGTTCGAATGCAGCGTCGCGCAGCACCGGGCTTTTACCCCGCCCCCGAAACCCTGCAAGCTCAGCAAGCGAGATATGGCCTACTCTGGGGTGGCCAACGCCAAAATCATCATATGCCAGTCCAAGGTCCGGTTGCGCTGCATTAAGCTCGAACAGAAGCCAGAAGGCG
>JAESGH010000282.1_pt1 | contig 68804 bp, 66 predicted proteins | sample 9269641 | NCBI WGS metagenome assembly JAESGH01 (sample SAMN14515345, study PRJNA621665) | algae metagenome | isolation source: Phormidium tanganyikae FI6-MK23 and co-occurring heterotrophs from granitic... | place: USA: Fort Irwin, California | collected 1998-05-24 | reverse complement strand
CGGGGTCCATCGCGAACGTGTCGTCGCTGAAGATCTTGCCCCCGTCGGCCGCGGTCGCCGCGTTGGCGTCGGTCTTGGTCGAGGTCGAGGCGTGCCTGTTCGCGTCGGTGTGGGGCTCGTCGTCTCCCGCGGCGGCAGACTCTCGATCACGGTTGCGGATCACCTGGCGTGCCATCTGTGCCAGCCGGTCGGCGATCGCGACCGCCACCCATTCCGGGAGAACCGCGGTCAACAACGCGAGTCCGTCCCCGACGGAGCGGACCTTCACACCCCGCTCGCCCGCGGCCCGCGTGTGCCGGTCATTGACCGTTTCGCCGACCAACGCAGCGGCGACCTCTCTCGCATGCACCGCGGTCCGGGCAGCCGTCTCCCGCTCCGCGAACACCAACACCGCCGCCTCGTACAAACCCATCACCGCGGCATCCACCCGACGGTTACGCACCGCCTCCGCCACGATCGCACTCGCCCGGCAGATCTCCCGCACATGCGCCGCGCTGACCCGCCCGACCGCGAACGACTCCCGCACCGCGGGCAGGTCCTCACTCACCGTCCGGGCATCACTGAACGCGAACTCCACAGAACCCTGGGGAATCCGACCCGCGGCGGAGAACTCCGACACCATCGACCGGTACATCGCATCCCGGTGGAACCCATTGCCCACGACATCCCGCTCGTGAATCGCGATTCGCTCGCCGAGCAGCTCCATCGCCTCGCACTCGAGAACCGCCGCCTGCCGCTTTTTCTCGAGCCACGCATCCAGCACACGACGGCGCTCCTCAAGATCGAGGTCGACATCCGTCCGGTACTGGGCCATACCCACAGTTTAGAACAAACGTTCGAACGAGAAAGAGATCGGCCCACGAGAATATCGGTCAGATCAGACCGACCCCCGCACGCCATCGGGGAGGGCGATCCCGTCACGGCCGGACGCGTACCGTGCGCCCCTCGAACGTCACCAGGTCACCGTCGTGCAGCTGCCGGCCGCGGCGGCGGTCGACCTCGCCGTTGACCGTGACGTAGCCGTCGATCACGACCTCCTTCGCGTCGCCGCCGGAGTCGAGCAGACCCGAGAACTTCAGGAACTGCCCGAGGCGGATCATGTCGCCGCCGATGGAGATGTCGTCGACCGGATCCGTGTTCGTCATCCCTGCATCGTATCCGCGCGGATCAGGCGCGGGCGAGCGCCGCATTGACCGCGGCCACCGAATACTCGCGCTCGACGACCATCGCGGCGAGTCCGACCACGGTCGCCTTCTCGCCGAGCGTCGACTGGCTGATGCTGAGGTGGCGGGTCGCGCGGGGGAGGGAACGCGGGTACAGCGTCTCGCGCACCCCGGCGAGCAGTGGCGGCGAGGCGAGCATCCCGCCGAGCACGACCTCGGCCGGGTTGAGGAGCGACACCACGGTGGCGACGACCTCGCCGATGAGGCGTCCCGCCTCCTGCGTGAGGTTCGCGGCATCCGGATCGCCCTCGGCGAGGTACGCTCCGACGTCGGACGCGGATGCGGCCGGCTTGCCGAGCGCGGTGAGCGAGCGGGCGACGGCGCGACCGGATGCCGCGGCGGCGAGGCATCCGCGCGCGCCGCACTGGCACAGCAGGTCGCCGTGCCCCGCGATCTTGATGTGGCCGATGTCGCCGGCCCCGCCGTCGGCGCCGCGATACACCCGTCCGCCGAGCACGATGCCGGTGCCGATCCCGGACGAGACCTTGAGGAAGCAGAGCGACCGCGAGTTCGGATGCGCGGCGCGCTGCTCGCCGAGCGCGGCGGCATCCGCATCGTTGGAGACGAGCACGGGAACCCCGAGGGCGCCGTTCAGGTGATCGGGGATCGGGTACGCATCCCATCCGGGCATGATCGGGGGCTGGCTCGGCCGGTCGGTATCGGGGTCGACGGGCCCGGGGACGCTGAGGGCGATCGCGGCGACGTTCTCGCGAGCGATCCCTGCGCGCTCGAGCAGGTGCGCCGCGCGTTCGGCGATCGCGTTGAGCGTGTGGTCGGGGCCGTCGGCGACGGCGACCTCGACGCGCTCCTCGACGATGATGCGACCGGCGAGGTCGGTGAGGGCGACCGTCGTGTGGGTGGTGTCGACGCTCGCGGCGATGACGTGCGCGTGCGCGGTGTTGAACTCCAGCTTGCGGGAGGGCCGGCCTGCCGACACCTTCTCGGTGCCGGATTCGACGATCAGGCGGGCGTCGAGCAGCGCGTCGATGCGAGTCGCCACCGTCATCCGCGACAGTCCCGTGACCTCGAGCACGTCGCCGCGCGTGAAGGCGCGGCGCTCGCGAATGAGCTCGAGCACATCGCCGGGACCGGACATCTCCACCTCCATGGGGGTCCTTCTCAGCATAATGCTTGACGACTAGGCGAGTTATGTATAGCTTTTAGTCTTAATGGTCGTGACAGTCCGACCGAGCCCCGAGAAGACCTGCAAGACCTCAGCGCAAGGAGGCGCATAGTGAAGACCCGTGCGACAGCAGCAGCAATGGCCGTGGTCGGCCTGACCGCGCTCGCCCTCACCGGATGCACCAGCTCCGGCGACGACGGCGGAGGCGGTGGCGACGGAGGGGACGGCATCACCTTCTGGCTGCAGGAGGACCTGCCCGACCGGGTGGCCGCGACCCAGGAGATCGTCGACGCCTTCACCGAGAAGACCGGGATCGACGTCGAACTCGTCTCGGTCGCCGAAGACCAGTTCGCCCAGCTCCTGACCTCGTCGGCCGCCGCGGGAGATCTGCCCGACGTGATCGGCGGCATCTCGCTCCCGCAGGTGCGGAGCCTCTCGGCCAACGAATTCGTCGACACGGATGCCGTGGCCGCCACGATCGACGCCCTCGACCCCTCGACGTTCTCGGAGAATGCCCTCACGCTGACCTCCGAGGGCGACACGCCCCTGGCCGTGCCGAGCGAGTCGTGGACGCAGATGCTCTTCTACCGCACCGACCTGTTCGACGCCGCCGGACTCGATGCGCCGGACTCCTACGAGTCGATCCTCGCCGCCGCGAAGGAGCTCGACTCCCCGGACGTCGCCGGGTTCGTCGGAGCCACGGCACCGGGCGACGCCTTCACCGAGCAGACGTTCGAGCAGATCGCGCTCGGCAACGGCTGCGAGCTCGTGAACAAGGACGGCGACGTGGAGCTCGACTCCGACGCCTGCGTCAGCTCGTTCGAGTTCTACGGCGACCTCACCGAGAACTACTCGGTCCCGGGTGCGCAGGATGTCGACACGACCCGTGCGACCTACTTCGCCGGCGGAGCCGCCATGTTCATCTGGTCGAGCTTCGTCCTCGACGAGATGGCCGGGCTCCGTGAAGACGCCAAGCCGTCGTGCCCCGAGTGCGTCGCCGACCCCGCCTTCCTGGCGAAGAATACCGGCGTCGTGACCTCGATCGCCGGACCCGACGGCGACGCCCCGGCGCAGTTCGGCGAGATCACCTCGTGGACCATCACCGAGGGTGCGAACGCCGAGGCCGCGCAGTCGTTCATCGAGTACATGATGAGCGACGGCTACGAGCCGTGGATCGCGATCGCCCCCGAGGGCAAGGTGCCCGTGCGCACCGGCACCGCCGACGAGCCGACGAAGTTCTCCGACCTGTGGGCGACCCTGCCGGCCGGCGTCGACACCAAGGCTCCGCTGTCGGACTTCTACGCACCCGAGGTGCTCGAGGCCGTGGCCGCAGGCCCGCAGGATCTCGCACGCTGGGGCATCACCCAGGGTCAGGGCAGCCTGCTCGGCGCCCTGCAGGGCGAGCTCCCCGTCGCGACCGCCGTCAGCGATGTGGCGCAGGGCGGCGACCCGGCCGAGGCCGCCGCGACGGCCGCCGAGGCGGTGCGCTCGATCGGCGAGTCGCTCAAGTGACCACCCTCGAGAACGGATCCGGGACCGGGGCCGCGCGCCCCGGTCCCGGCGCCACCCCGCCGAAGCGGTCGGACGGCACGAAGCCGCGCCGGCGCTCGCGGCACAACCGCGAGGAGAACCGCGCGGGTCTGCTCCTCATCTCGCCGACGTTCATCATCATCCTGGTCGCGGTGGTGCTGCCGATCATCTGGGCGATCTCGCTCGCCTTCCAGGACGTGCGGCTGATCAACATCCGCGGCACCGGCATCATCGGCGAGTACACGCTCGACAACTTCGTCGACGTGCTGACATCGCCCGGCTTCTTCAGCGCCCTCTGGACCACGATCGTCTACTCCGTGTGCGGCACGGGACTCGCGATCGGGATCGGGCTCATCGCCGCGGTCGCCCTCCGCAAGCCGTTCCGCGGCCGCGGTCTGATCCGCGCCTCCCTCCTCCTGCCCTACGTCGCCCCGGTCGTGGCCGCGACGTTCGTGTGGTCCACGATGCTCAACCCGCAGTTCGGCATCGTGAACTGGTTCGGCCAGAACGTGCTCGGCTGGGAGGACCCGGTCGCCTTCCTCTCGGACCGCGCCCTGCCGGTGAACATCTTCGGATGGCAGGTGGACCTGCCCATCGCGCTCATCACGGTCATCCTGTTCGAGGCCTGGCGCTCGTTCCCCTTCGCCTTCCTCTTCCTCACGGCCCGCCTCGAGGCGGTGCCCGGCGTGCTCGACGAGGCCGCGCGCGTCGACGGCGCGACGCCCACCCAGCGCTTCCGTCACATCCTGCTGCCGCAGCTGCTGCCGACCATCGCGGTGCTGTGCGTGCTGCGCTTCATCTGGACGTTCAACAACTTCGACGACATCTATCTGCTCACCGGCGGAGGCGCCGGCACCGAGGTCGTCTCGGTGCGGGTGTTCGACCTGCTCACCGCGCGCGGCGACATCGGCGCCGCCGCGGCCCAGGCCCTCGTGCTGGCGGCGATCCTCGCCGTGCTGGTCGGCATCTACCTGAAGTTCTTCGGCAAGCAGGAGGAGCAGGCATGAGCGCGCAGACCTCGACCCGCGCCCCCCGCCGCGGTCTGACCCGCGACAACTTCGAGAACGGGCTGTTCCGCGTTCTGCGCCCGATCGTGATCGTGCTGCTCGTGCTCGTCGCCGTCGTGCCGTTCTACTACATGGTGCTGCTGAGCTTCCGCTCGCTCGACTCGCTGCTGCAGAACCCGGGCGCGCTGTGGATCACGATCGAGGAGCTCGACTTCTCGACGTATCTCGACGTGCTCGCCCCGGTGGATGCCGGCGGCCAGGGCTTCATCGTGTTCATGCGCAACTCGCTGCTGGTCGCGCTGGCGACGGTGGTCCTCACGCTGCTGGTCTCGATCCCGGGGTCGTACGCGGTGAGCCGCCTGGCGTTCTTCGGACGCCGTCAGGTCTCAGGGCTCTTCCTCGCCGTGTACTTCTTCCCGGCGATCCTGCTGGCCGTGCCGCTCTTCGTGTTCTTCACGCAGATCGGACTCCGCGGCTCGCTCGTGGGGCTGCTGATCGTCTACGTCTCGCAGGTGGCGGCCGTGTCGATCTACACGCTGCGCAACTACTTCGCGACGATCCCGGTCTCGCTGGAGGAGGCCGCGGCGCTCGACGGCGCGAGTCGGTTCCAGATCATGCGCAAGATCAGCATCCCGCTCGCGATGCCCGCCATCGTGTCGAACGGCCTGTTCATCTTCATGATCGCCTGGAACGAGTTCCTCTTCGCCCTGCTCTTCCTCGTCGAGAAGCGCGATTCGTGGACGGTGTCGCTCGGCCTGTCCCAGCTGGCCGGCAGCATCGAGGTGCCCACCACGGTGCTCATGGCCGGATCCGTCATCCTCACCCTGCCCATCATCCTGCTCTTCTTCGCATCGGAGCGGCTCCTCGTCGGGGGCCTCACCGCCGGTGCCGAGAAGGGCTGACCTCACCCGTCGATCCTGGAAGGAAGGCACACCCCGTGCCCCACGTCGTGCAGTTCTCCGCCGTCCGCGAGGTCGAGCTGGTCGAGATCGAGGCGCAGCCTCTGACACCGGGCAGCGTCCGGATCGCCACCTGGTACTCGGGCATCTCCGCGGGCACCGAGCTCACCGCCTACCGAGGCACCAATCCGTATCTCACCTCGACGTGGGATGCCGAGCGGCGGCTGTTCGTGCCGGGAGAGCCGAGCTTCGGCTATCCGGTCAGCGGCTGGGGGTACTCGGAGGTCGGCCAGGTCGTCGAGGTCGCCGATGACGTGACCGATGTCCACGTCGGCGACGTCGTGCACGGCATCTGGGGTCACCGCAGCGACGCCGTCGTGCCGGCCGCCGCGGTCGCCGGACGCATCGTGCCCGACGGCGTCGACCCCGTGCTCGGCACGTTCGCCCGCGTCGGCGCCATCGCCCTGAACGGGGTTCTCGCCGCCGATGTGCGGCTCGGCGAGCAGATCGCCGTGTTCGGCCAGGGCGTCATCGGCCTTCTCGCCACGCGACTCGCATCGCTCTCGGGTGGCCGGGTGATCGCCGTCGACACCCTGGCGACCCGCCTCGCGATGGCGACGAGCTTCGGGGCCGTCCACGCGGTGGATGCCCTCCGGGAGGGCGGCGCGGGGGAGATGATCCGCGAGCTCACCGGCGGAGGCGCCGACAGCGCGATCGAGCTGTCGGGCACCGATCGTGCACTGCACGAGGCCATCCGCTGCGTCGTGACCGAAGGACTCGTCGCGGCATCCGGCTTCTACCAGGGCGGGGCTGCGAACCTGCGCCTCGGCGAGGAGTTCCACCACAACCGCGTGCGCATCGTCGCCAGCCAGATCTCCGGCGTGCCCGTCTCGCTCGGCGGCCGCTGGAACCAGGCGCGTCTCGTGCGCACGGTCATGGGCCTCGTGTTCGCCGGTGACGTCGACGCGGGCGCGCTCGTGTCGGATGTCGTTCCCGCCGCCGATGTCGCGGGCGTCTTCGCGCGCCTCGACGAGGGCGACCCAGAGATTCTGCAGGCAGTCCTGCGGTTCGACGCTGCGCCGGAGCGGGTGCAGTGACCTCCGATCTCCCCAACGACGCCGTTCCCTCGTACCGCCCGTCCTTTCCGGAACGCCGCCTCGGCGTCGGTCTCGTCGGAGCGGGCGCCATCGCGCGCTCCGCGCACCTGCCGGCCTACCGCGGCTGGGACGTGCCGGTCGTCGCCGTGACCTCTCGCACGGTCGCCGACGCGGAGGCGCTCGCCGCGGACGTCGGCATCGACACCGTGTACGAGTCCCTCGACGCCCTGCTCGCCGACCCGCGTGTCGAGGTGGTCGACCTCGCCACGGGACCCGCCGGCCGCGTCGAGCTCATCGCCGCCGCCGTCGCCGCGGGGAAGCACGTCCTCGCGCAGAAGCCCCTCATCAGCGATGCGTCGGAGCTGCCGCGTCTCGCCGAGGTGCTCGCGGATGCTCGCGCGAAGGGCATCCGCGTCGCCGTGAACCAGAACGCCCGCTGGGCCCCGGCCTGGCGGCTCGCGACCCTGCTGATCCGCGAGGGGCGCATCGGCGACGTCATCGGGGTGACGCACCTGCACGACAAGCCGCTGCCGCCGCTCGCCGGAACACCCTTCGACGCCGTGCCGCACATGCTGCTGAACGACTACCTCGTGCACTGGATCGACATCACGCGCTGCTGGCTGGAAGGATCGTCGGTCGTGGCCGTCGCGGCATCCGATCATCGCGTTCCCGGCCAGCCCGACGAGGCCCGCAACCCGTGGGGCGCCGACCTGCGCATCGACGTGTCGACCGGCGCCAGCGCGTCGATCCGCATCGCCGGCAGCGCCAGCACGCATGCCGGAGGGTGCCCGTTCTGGATCCACGGCACCGAGGGAACCCTGCGCGGCAGCGTGCTGCTCGGCTCCGACCGTCTCACGCTCGACCGTGACGGCGAGAGCATCGAGTTCCCGCTGGAGGGGCAGTGGTTCACAGACGGCTTCGCGGGTGCGATGGGCGAGCTGCAGACCGCGATCGCCGAGGACCGCGAGCCCGAGAACGCCGCCGCGCACGTCGTCGCGACCGTGCGGACGACCATCGCGGCCGTCGAATCGGCGGAGCGCGGAGGGATGCCGGTGCGCCCGGCAGACCTCGAACTGACGACAGCCGTCGACTCGACGAAGACCGCAGAGAAGAGGGGAGCAGCGTGACCGTCCTCGATGAGATCCCGGTCGGGCCCGAGGCCCGCGTGTACGCCGAGGGATGGCAGAGCTGGAGCCCGACGACCTGGTCGGCGCGCGACGACGAGATCCACCGGCCGGTGGAGCCGTGGCAGCACGCCATGCGCTTCCGGCCGGGCACACCGGTCGCCGAGGGTGCGCTGCAGGGCGAAGGGCTGCTCGTCGTCGACCCCGGAGACGGGAGCGACGTGCGCGTGTTCGGGACCCTCGACGCGAGCCGTGAGGTGCCGACGATCCAGGCGTCGTGGCGCGGAGATCGTGTGGTGGTGGAGACGGATGGATCGGGCGAAGACGTTTCGTCTCGCTTCGCTCGCTCAACGACCGGGGAGGCCGCCCTCGAGTCGTTCGGCGACCGCTTCGGCGCGGCATCCGGCGTTCGGTTCGGGTGGGCCGCGCCCCGGGTATGGTGCACCTGGTACCAGTACTTCGAAGAGGTGCATGCCTCTGACGTGATCGAGAACGTTGGGGCGCTCGATGCCGCCGGTCTCGACGTCGACGTGGTGCAGATCGACGACGGCTGGAGCCTCGGCACCGGCGAACGGACCGCCCCGAACCCGCGCTTCGGCTCGCTGCCCGACGCCGTGAGCGCGATCCTCGACAGCGGTCGCCGTGCCGGCATCTGGGCGGCGCCCTTCTCGGTCGGCGCGAACTCCTCCGTCGCCCGCGAGCATCCGGACTGGGTGCTCGGAGATGCCGGGAAGAACTGGGGCGACGACCTGCGCGGCCTCGACCTCACGCACCCGGGCGTGCGCGACTACCTCACCCGCGTCTTCTCCGAGATCCGCGATCTGGGCATCGACTACGTCAAGCTCGACTTCCTCTATTCCGGAGCGCTGCCGGGCCGGCGCCACGACGCGGATGCCACGCCGATCTCCGCCTACCGCTCGGGGCTCGAGCTCATCCGCGAGGTGCTCGGCGACGACGCGTTCCTGCTCGGCTGCGGCGCCCCGATCCTGCCGAGCGTCGGTCTCGTCGACGCGATGCGCGTCGCCGGCGACACGTTCCACGAGGGCGGCGAAGACGGATCGCAGGGTCTGCGCGGACGGATGTCCGTCGAGGCCCGGTCATGGCAGCACGGCCGGTTCTGGACCAACGACCCCGACTGCCTGGTCGCCCGCCCCGAGTTCGCGCTGCGCGAGGAGTGGGCCGACGTGGTGCTCACCGCTCCCGGCATCCGCGGTTTCTCGGATCGCATCGAACGGCTCGACGCGCGTGGGATGGAACTCGTCCGTGACCTCCTGAAGGAAGCCTCCGCATGACTCCCGAGAATGGTCTGCAGGACCGCCTCACCCCTCTCGTCGAGAGGCTCTACCCGGATGCCGCGGCGGAGGTTCTCGCCGCGCTCCTCGACCTCGCCGAGACCTGGCGCGCGCGCCTGGCCGCGCCTCGGCAGGACGCGGATCATGTGGGGCCGGACGAGAGCACCGCGTACCTCATCACCTACGGGGACTCGTTCCGTCGGCCGGGGGAGACGCCGCTCCACACACTCGCCGGCGTGCTGCGCGCGCACATCGGCGATGTCATCAGCGACGTGCACCTGCTGCCCATCTACCCGTGGACCTCGGACGACGGGTTCGGCGTCGTCGACCACCGCCAGGTGAACCCGGCGCTCGGCACCTGGGACGACATCGCCGATCTGCGCGACGAGTACGCGCTCGCCCTCGATTTCGTCGCCAACCACATCTCGAGCTCGTCGCCGTGGTTCCAGGCGTGGCTGGCGCGCGACCCGCGGTACGACGGCTACTTCCTCGATCCGGGCCCCGATTTCGACGTCTCGCATGTCGTGCGCCCTCGGGTCACCCCGCTCGTGCACGAGTACGCGCGCCCCGACGGCACGGTGGCACGCGCCTGGACGACCTTCGGGCCCGACCAGATCGACGTCGATCCGAGCACGCCCGCGGTGCTCCTCGACCTCACCGACATCCTGCTCGGCTACCTGGCGCACGGCGCCACCACGGTGCGCCTCGACGCGATCGGCTATCTGTGGAAGCAGTCCGGCACCACCTGCATCCACCTGCCGCAGACGCACGACATCATCCGGATCTGGCGCATCCTCGTGGACGAGCTGGCGCCGGGCACTCTGCTGCTCACCGAGACCAACGTGCCGCACGCCGACAACATCACCTACTTCGGCGACGGCGGCGATGAAGCGCACATGGTCTACCAGTTCGCGCTGCCGCCGCTCGTGCTGCACGCCTTCGTCACGGGTCGGGCGACCGCGCTGGCCGAATGGGCGAGCGGAGTCGGTCCTGTCAGCGACACCGCCACCTGGTTCAACTTTCTCGCCAGCCACGACGGCATCGGCCTGCGTCCGACGGAGGGGCTGCTGACGGATGCCGATCGCGCTCTGCTCGTCGAGCGCACGCTCGCGCGAGGCGGACGGGTGTCGATGGCGAAGCGTCCTGACGGCAGCGAGGGCGTGTACGAGCTCAACACCAACTTCCTCGAGGCGCTCGTCGACCCGGCCGACCCGGATCCGGATGCCTCCGCCGTGCGCCGCGGCCTCGCCGCCCATGCCATCCTGCTGTCGCTCGTCGGCGTCCCGGCGATCTACCATCATTCGCTGCTCGGCTCGCAGCAGGATCACCAGGGTGTGCAGGACAGCGATATCGCGCGGCGCATCAACCGCGAGGTGCTCGATGCCGACCGCCTGGCCGAAGAGCTGCAGGAGCCGGGTCGGCGTTCCGGCATGCTCGAGGGGGTGCGCGCCATGCTCGCGGTGCGGCGGGGCATGCCGGCGTTCTCGCCGTTCGCGGCGCAGGAGATCGCCTTCCTCGACGACCGCGTGCTCGTGGTGCGCCGCGCGGCAGGGACGGATGACGAAGTCGTCGCGGTGGTGAACGTGAGCGACGAGACGGTGGTGCTGGAGGCACTCCGTGGTGTCGATCTGCTCAGCGGCGAGCGCCACGACGGACTCTCGCTCCCGCCCTTCGGCTACGTCTGGCTGGTCGCTTCCCAGGAAGAGTGAGGAACGGATAGGTTCGTCCGCCGGCGCAACCGCCGCGGCGACGCCGGACTAGAGATCGAGGAAATCTCCCAGCCACGTTCTCACGGCTGAGAGGCACTCCGGTGACACGGTGCCTCCGATGCCCGTGAGCCGGTCGCGCGTGAGAGTGCGCGGTTGTTCCGTCATGATCCAGGATGCTCGATCAAGACCACTCGGGCCGTCGACAGGAACGTGATTGGGCCAGCCGCGTTCGGTCGTGGTGATCGGGAGTGCTATGACGAGAGTGGTCACGGCATCCAGATAGCCGGACGACGCCACGACCAATACCGGTCTGTGCCCGCCTTGCTCCCTCCCGCGAACGGGTTCGAGCGCAGCCCACGCGACGACACCGGGTGCGAGATCCGCCTCGGTCACGATGCGGAGAGTTCCGTGCGCTCCCACTCGGCGGTCTCGCTCGCATGCGACCCGCGGTCCTCAGCCGATGACCGCTCGATCGCTTCCTTCAGTCGACTCAGGCGCCATCTGCGATCTTCTGCGTCCGCGAGGTGGGCGAGGTGCGATCCGAGTGTCACACCGTCGCGAGCCGCCTGCACCTTGAGGCGATCGCGGAGTTCGTCGCTCACCTTGATGGTGGTTGTCATACTTTCAGTATACCGAGGGGCGTCGGAGCCCGGGTGACCGGAAGTGTGATGCGGGAGCCGTTCTGTCATCATCGATGCAGGAACACCGTGTCCGCTTCTGACGGGGAAGCGACGAGCAGCCGGACCGTTCAGAGGGGGCATCATGGCCGAGCAGACAGCAGCTGCGCAGTCGTCAGCATGGAAGCGGTTCTGGAACAAGGGCGGGTTCTGGCGCGCCCTCCTGCTCGCCGCTGTCTATCTCGGCGCCTACGAGCTGATCGGCTTCCTGCTCGGCCTCGCCGTTCCCGAGGGTGCCGGTCTCCGAGCCGAGAAGGGCAGCGCCGGGGACGTGTTCTTCACCACGGCGCTGCCCATCATGCTCACCAGCGTGCTGCTGCTCGCGTTCGCGGCATCCGTCGGCTGGCTGGGCGAGCTCTTCTCGCGCCAGCGCCTCGGCGGTCGTCGCTGGATGTGGATCGCCCTGATCATCGTGCTCGTGATCAATGTCGCCGCCCTCCTCAGCATCGACTACGGGAAGGCGGGCATCCCGCTCGTCGGAACCTGGTTGCTCGCCGGGTTGTTCGTCGGCCTCGTCGAGGAACTCGTCACGCGCGGGTTCGTCGTCAACCTCATGCGCAAGGGCGGCCATGGCGAGATCGCCGTCGCGCTCGCCTCGGCGGGCATCTTCGCCGCGTTGCATTTCACGAACCTCTTCACCTCCGACCAGGGGCTCGGCACCACGCTCCTGCAGATCGTCTACACGTTCTTCTTCGGCGTCTGCATGTACCTGATCCTGCGGGTGACGCGCACCCTGATCGCGCCGATGCTCGTGCACGCGAGCACCGACCCGTCGATCTTCCTCTTCGGCGAGTTCCACACGAACGGCAACCCGCTCATCCTCCTCCCGACCCTGAGCACGTACATCGTCATCGTCACCGGAGCGATCCTGCTGATCGTGTTCCTCGTCAGCGAGCGGCGCCGCCGCCGCGCCGAGGTCAGCGCGTGACCCTGGTCATCGTCGAGGGGTAGCCACCACCGCCGGGGTAGACCCACTCGCCGTCCATGACGCGGTCGTCGTCCGAGAACGTTCCACGGAAGTACGCCGGGCTGCCCTTCGCACCTCCCCAGATCGTGAGTGTGTCGCCCTCGAGCTCGTAGACGTAGTCGAGGGTGTTCCCGAGCGAGTCGTAGAACCGCGAGACGACGTCGTCGCTCACGGGCTCGCCGAACGGGCGCAGGTTGCCGATGACCTCGAAGCCGGTGATCTTCTGGCCGAACTGCTCCAGATCGACGTGCTGGAGCAGGAAGTAGCCTCCCGGCATCCATTCGTACCGCACCGTTCCCGGCGCTCCGCCGTCGACGGTCCATTCGCCGACCAGTCGGTCGAGGGCGCGCAGCTGCGGGGTGGACTCCGGCTGCTCGAAGCCCTCGTAGGCCTCGGCGTCGTCGTGTGCGGTGTCGTTCATGATGTTCTCCTGTCGTCTTCGTCGGCGGATGCCGCTTTCACAGGACACGACGGAGCCATGCCGGTCGCCTTGACATGGTCGCGGAGGAATCTCTTCCGGACGGATGTCGAGATCGTCGAGCCCGCACCGTGGTGTCTGTGGATGCTCCGCCCCGGGGCATCGGAGAGGATCCATCATCATGACCGTCAAGACCACCTCCGCCGAGGCGGGCCGCGCCGCCGTTCGACCCGGGAACGGAACGAGAGCGCTGCTGCTGTTCGCGGCCATCGCCGGACCGTTCTTCTATCTGTCCTCGCTTTTGCAGGCACTCTCGCGGGAGGGATTCAACATTCGCGTGCATCCGCTCAGTCAGCTGGCGACGGGAGATGCCGGCTGGGTGCAGATGCTCACCTTCGTCGTCGCCGGAGCCGGCGGGATCGCGCTGGCCGCGGGCTACCGCCGGGTGCGGACCGAGGGGGTCGGCCGCCGCGCGGTCCCGCTGTTCGTCGCGCTGTTCGGCCTGGCCTTCGTGATCGCCGGGCTCTTCCCGATGGACCCGCAGAACGGGTTCCCGGCGGGGGCGCCGGCAGGAACGGTGCCGCTGTCGTGGCATGCGATCGTGCACACGTCGGCAGCGGCGGCCTCGTTCCTCGCCCTCGCGGTCGCCTGCATCGTGCTGGTCGTCCGCGAGATCCGAGCCCGGCGCGTGCTGCCGGCCATCGGGCATGGCGTCGTCGCCCTCGTGCTCCTCCTGCCAGTGTCGCCCACGGAATCGAGTGTGCAGATCGCGCTCACGGGCGCCGTGGCCTTCGCGTGGGTCACCGTGATGGCGTTCCGGTTGCGGGCGCGGGCATGAGCGTTAGCGTGGGAGACGCGCCAGCCGAATCACCAGACCGATGGAGGAGAACAGTGAAGTTCCTGCTGCTCAGCTACACACCCGCAGAGGCATGGGATGCCGAGACCGCCGACGTTCCGAGCCAGGAGGCGCTGGACGCGTTCGCCGCCTATCAGCGCTTCGAGGAGCAGCTCCGCGCATCGGGCGAGTTCGTGCTCAGCGAAGGGCTCGGACACCCCGCTGTGACCACGACGGTGCGCAGGACCCGAGCGGGAGTCGTCGCGACCGACGGCCCGTTCGCCGAGCTGAAGGAGGTGCTCGCGAGCTTCGCGATCATCGAATGCTCCGGAATGGAACGCGCGCGTGAGATCGTCGCCGAGATGGTGGGCGTGCTCGGCGAGCCGATGGAGATCAGGCCGATCATAGGCGACGACTTCGCGTGACCTCTCCGTCCGGCGACCGGTACCGCATCGAGGGCATCCTGCGCGCAGAGGCGCCGCAGGTCCTCGGTGCGCTGGTCCGGCGGTTCGGACGGTTCGATCTCGCCGAAGACGCGACCCAGGAGGCGCTGCTCTCCGCGCATCGCACCTGGGTGTCATCCGGCATCCCGGAAGAGCCGCGCAGCTGGCTGATCCGGGTCGGCTATCGCAAGCTCGTCGACATCCTGCGGTCGGAAGACGCCGATCGGCGCCGTGAGCAGGAATGGCTCACGGCCGATCCACGGCGGGTGGATGCCGGTGCGCCCGCGGTGCCCTCCCACGACGACAGCCTCGAGCTCCTCATCCTGTGCTGCCATCCTTCGTTGACGGAATCATCGCGCATCGCACTCACGCTCCGCGCTGTCGGCGGCCTGACCACGGCCGAGATCGCCCACGCCTACGGTGTGCCCGAGGCGACGATGGCGACGCGCATCAGCCGGGCGAAGCAGATGCTGCGGAAGGCCGACGCGAGGTTCGAGCTCACCGATGCCGACGACCTCGCGGAAAGAGTGACGGCGGTCGAGCGGGTGCTGTACCTGATCTTCAACGAGGGCTACACGGTGTCGACCGGGCCCGACCTCGTCCGCGTCGACCTGACGGCAGAAGCCATCCGTCTCACCCGGATGCTCGTGCAGGCACGACCGGACGACCCCGAGGCGCAGGGTCTGCTCGCTCTCCTCCTCCTTACCGAGGCGCGGCGGTCGGCACGCCAGGTCGACGACGATCTCGTCCCGCTCGACGATCAGGATCGATCGACGTGGGACAGGGACCTGATCGCCGAGGGCACTCGACTGATCGACGCCGCGTGGGAGCATCGGGCCGTCGGCGTCTACCAGATCCAGGCGGCGATCGGTGCCGTGCACGTGCACGCCACATCGTCGGAGGACACCGATTGGCCGCAGATCGCCGCCCTCTACCTCTGGCTCGAGCGGCTCGAGCCCACCAGCCCTGTCCGGCTCAGTCGGGTCGTCGCGGTGGCCAGGGCATTCGGGGCGCAGCGCGGCCTCGCTCTGCTCGACGACCTCGACCGGGACGGTTCCGTCACCGCAGATCCGCTGACGGTCGTGCGATCGAGGATCGTTCGAGCGCACCTGCTCCACGAGCTCGGAGACCACGAGGCGGCGCGCGCCGGGTTCGCTGAAGCCGAGGCCCTCGCCACGAACGACGTGGAGAGGCGGTACCTCGCGGATCGCGCGCGGCGTTGACCTCTTGCGATCAGTCGATGCTCTCGCGTCGGACGGAGGCGTTCGCGGGAAGACGCACGAACTCCGCCTTGCTCGGGCGCACCAGCCAGGCGGCGACGGCGAGCGTGAGGACCCAGCCGATCACCTCGATGAGCAGGTGATCCGTGCCGTCCGGCACCGACTGCAGCAGGTATACCCGGATGCTGTTGATCGCGCCGTGTGCCAGGACCGCCGGCCAGACGCTCCCCGAACGCCAGCGGAGCGCGAGCAGCAGCGGCGCCCACGGCAGCATGCCCGCGAAGTAGATGACGATGTCGACGACCGGTCGGTCGCCGATGACGGCGAGCACCGGAAGGTGCCAGACGATCCAGACCAGTCCGCTGACGAGCGCCAGCGGCCAGAAGCCCCACGACGCGGCGCGTGTGGCCAGCCAGCCACGCCAGCCGAACTCCTCGCCGATGGCGAAGATCGACTGCATGAGCAGCACCGGAACGACCCAGACGGTCGCGCCCGCGATCTGCTCGAGCGGGTTGAGCTGCCAGATCCCGGACGCCAGGGCGACAGCCGTCTGGATCCCGGCGATCCCGGCGATGATGCCGATGCCGATGGCGATCCATCTGCCTGCGCCGCGCCAGCCCGTGGCGAACGTCTCCCGGAAGCTCGCCGGTCGCCGCACCAGCCACATGATGATCGCCGCGAGGAGCGGGGTCAGCTGCAGGAGCGGAGTGATGAGGTTGTTCACGTCGGTCGGCACGAGACGGAACACCATCGGAACCGACAGCGCGAAGCACAGCAGGGTGGCGATCGTGAAGAACCACGCGACGTCGGCCCCGGTCGATCGTGGAGAGGGGATGCGCGCCGGTGACGCCGTCATGGGGACCTCGGTTCGAGTCGGAAGACGTGCGGATCAGCACGCGTCTCGGACTCTATGAGAGGGCTCGGGGCCGCCGGAACGCAGGAAACCCGACGTCTGCGGCGGGGAATCCGTAATCATCCGGGCGGGCGCGGCAGCGCCCGGACGGCACCGATGGTCGCCTGCAGCTCCGCGGTCGAGGTGCCGATGGCTCCCAGTGCCGCGCTCGCCGCATCGCTGAACCCGCCCGTGTCGAGGTCGAGGCGCGCGACCCCGGTGACCAGACCCTTCTCGTTCGTGACCCAGCTGCCGGCCGCGGCATGCCAGCCGTGGGCGAGGAGCATCGTCACGGTGGTCGCGCACAGCGCGACGTAGGCGACATCCCTGCCCTTCGCGCCCTTGAGCGCGCCGTCGAGCAGGAAGTCGACCTGCCAGAGGTTCGCGAGGAACGCGGTGCGCAGCGCCTCGGGGTACGGCGTCACGCGTGCGGCCAGACCAGCGAGGAGCCCGGACGGATCGCAGAGCGGCACGCAGCCGGCGACCTCTCCCGCGTAGGCGACGTCGAGGAAACCGAGCGGATGCCCCGGCTGGGCGTGGAACGCGAACTCGCCCTGCGTCGCGCGAGCGCACTGCTCCGTCACCCGTGCGACGTCGCGGAGGATCAGATCGACGGGGATGCCGTCCACGGTGAGCCATACGCCGCCTTCGACCCAGGGCCCCCAGCCGCCACGGCCCGCGATGGTCTCGGGGTGCCCGGTCCATCCGCTCGCCACCTCGGCCACCGCGTCGAGGTCGGCATCCGGGTCGACGTACAGTCCCAGATCGACATCCGAATCCGGTCGGTGCGTTCCGCGGGCGCGGCTGCCGCCCAGGGCGACGGCGCGCACGCCGCGGACCTCGCAGAGTTCCGCGGCCATCGCGCGGAGGCGTTCGTCGTCGAGCACGGTGCCCATGCTAGCCAGGCGACCGCACCGAGGTCATCCGGAGAAGAGAGGTGGGTGAGGTGAGGGGGCCCCACCCACCTGCCGCCCCAGTGGAGGAGGGCGGCTTGAGGAGCCACCACGCCGGGACCCCTCCCGACGCGGGTGCGGTGCCAGTCCACCAGAAGCGCCTTCACGGAGAAGCGCTCCGTTGTGAAAGACGGCTCAGTCGTCGGTGTCGGTGCCGACCACCGCGAAGTCCGCCGTGAAGTCGATGTCGATCGAGCGGTTGTCCTGCGTCAGGACCGAGGCGTCGTAGGGGCTGACATCGTCGCTGTCGACGTCGAGGTCGGTGATCAGGCCCTCGGCCTCAGCGAGAGCGGCCTCGACGAGGGAGCGGATGGTCTCGTCGTCGAGGGTCAGCGCGGGGCCGGTGTCGTCGCCGTCGGCCTTCTCGGTCGAGATGACCGTGGCCTGGAGCTGGTCGTCGACGCGCACCTCGGTCTCGTCGCCCGCTGCGGTGGTCAGCTGCACCTCCCAGGCGCCGTCGCGCTTCGCATCGATCGAGGTGACGTCGCCCTCGGCCGTACCGCGCGCCGCCTCGGCGATGTCGATGAGCTCGTCGGCGGAGTCGCTGCCGATCGCGGCGGCCGGGCCCGGACGTTCGGCGGGGCCTTCACCGTCGCGCGGCCCGTCGTCGTCTCGTCGCTCGCCCTGGTCGCCGCCGCGGTCGTCGGCGTCGTCGCGGGGGCCGTCCGACATCGAGGGCCGGTCGTCGTCGTCGTGGTCGTCGCCGATCGCGGCGCCGACCGCGACGCCGCCGCCGGCGAGCACGAGGGCCGCGGCGATGCCGCCGCCGATCAGGAGGGCGCGCTTGCGACCGGGCTTCGCCGCTGCCGGAGCGGCTGCCGGGGGCGCGGCGACCGACGGCTCCGCCGCGGTCTGCGTCTCGGGTGCGGCATCCGCTGCCGGGGTGACGGGCACGGTCGGCTGGTCGGCGCTGTTGTCGGCGCTGTGGTCGGGGGTCTGGTCGGGAGTGGGTGTCTTGTCGTCCATGTGACGATGCTCCCGCGCGGGCACTGAAGCCTTCCTGAAGCGTCCTGAAGACCTCTTCAGGAAGTGAGCGGCAGGGTGACGACGAACCGGGCGCCGCCCCAGCGCGACTCGTCGACGAGCACTGTGCCGCCCTCGGCCGCCGCGATGCCCTGAGCGATCGCCAGGCCCAGGCCGCTGCCGCCGGCATCGCGGCTGCGCGCCTCGTCGAGGCGTACGAAGCGCTCGAAGATCCGCTCCCGCTCCGCCGCGGGAACGCCGTCCCCGTCGTCTTCGATCGTCACGAACACATGGCGGTCCACCGGGGTGACGCCGAGGGCGATGCGTCCGCGCGCATGACGGGCGGCGTTGTCCGCGAGATTGCGCAGCAGCTGGCCGAGCAGTCGCGGATCGCCCGAGACGCGCGCGGCGGCGATGCCCGAGCCGTCGACCTCGAGACCCGCGGCGCGGAGGCGGCGTACCTCGCCGAGGGCCAGATCGTCGAGGTCCACCGGTTCATCGTGAGGGGTGACGCCCTCGTCGAGGCGGGCGAGCAGCAGCAGCGACTCCACGATCCCCTGCAGACGGATGCCCTCTTCCGACACGATCTCCGCCAGCTCGCCGATGCTGGTCACGCCGGGGTGCGCCTGGGCGAGCTCGGCATGCTGGCGGATCGTGGCGAGGGGCGAGCGCAGCTCGTGCGACGCATCGGACACGAAGCGGCGCTGCGCCGTCGCCGCGGCATCCAATCGATCGAGCATCCCGTTCATGGTCGACGCGAGCGCGGCGACCTCGTCGGCGGAATCGGGCACGGCCAGACGCTGGTGGAGGCGCTCGGCCGTGATGCCGTCGACCTCCTGCCGGATGCGCGTCACGGGGCGCAGGGCACGACCTGTCACGAGCCAGGTCGTGACCGCGACCAGCAGCACGACGAGCGGCACCGCCACGGCCAGCAGCGTCGAGACCGTCGTCAGCGTCTCGGCATCGTCTTCGACCGAGACGGCGAGCACGAGGGTCTGATCTCCCTCGAGGTCGTCGGACACGACGAGCATCGGCTCGCCGTCGATGGTCATGGTCCGCGCGTCGTCGTCGACCGGGAGGGGTGTCGTGCCGAGCGCGTCGCGGGCGTCGTCGCTGGCCGTGCGCACCGCGCCGTCGGGACCGAGGACCTGCACGAACTCGTCTTCGAGGTTCTCGATGTCGCGGCCGTCCGCCCCGGGGCGCCCCGGTCCGTCGCCGCGCTCGGCGAGCTCGTCGAGTCTCTGCTCGGCCGCCTGTTGCGACGCGCCGTGCACGCTGGTGCTCAGCACGACGGAGAAGGAGATCGCCCCGACCACCAGCACCACCGCGACGATCAGCGTGGCACCGAGGGTCGTCGTGCCGCGCACGGACCGCCACCAGCGGCCGGCCACCGAACGACTGCCCACCGAACGACTAGCCACCGTCTGCCGCCAACCGGTAACCGGCGCCGCGGATGGTCTCGATCGCCTCGCGCCCGAACGGCTTGTCGAGCTTGCGCCGCAGATGACCGACGTACACCTCGACGATGTTCGGGTCGCCGTCGAAGTCGTCGTCCCAGACGCCGTCGATCAGGGTGCGCTTGGAGATGACCTGTCCGCGGTGGCGCATCAGGAACTCGAGCACCGAGAACTCCCGCGCGGTCAGAGATACGGGGGTCTCGCCGCGCCAGACGCGATGCGCGGCGGGGTCGAGCCGCAGGTCGCCGGCCTCGAGCACGGCCGGACGCGCGACGGCGCCCCGACGGACCAGGGCGCGGATCCGCGCGACGAGGATCGCGAACGAGAACGGCTTGGTGACGTAGTCGTCGGCGCCGGTCTCGAGCGCCTCGACCTGGTCCCACTCGCCGTCCTTCGCGGTCAGCATCAGCACCGGCGTCCAGTTCTCCTCGGCGCGCAGCGCCTCGCACACTTTCCAGCCGCTCATGCCGGGCATCATCAGGTCGAGCACGATCGCGTCGTACCGCGTCTCGCGCGCCCGCCAGAGTCCGTCGACCCCGTTGTGGGCCACGTCGACCGCGAAGCCCTCCGCCTCCAGTCCGCGCCGGACGCCGTCGGCGAGGCGCACCTCGTCGTCGACTACCAGGATCCGCATTCCTCCAGTGTGGCGGCCCGACGCTGAATCCGGGCTGAAGCGTGCGCCGGAATTATGAAACCGCTTGACGCTGTCTTCCAGTGAAACCTAACCTCGAAGAAGGGGTATAAGTAAGACTATTTCATAATTGGTGAACCGGGAGGAACGATGACGTTCTCACACAGATTCCGGCGGGGAGTGGCGATCGCGATCGCCGCCCTCCTCCTTGCTCCACTGGGGGTGGTCGTGGCGACCGCGCCCGCGGCCGCCGCCGACCCGCTGCGAAGGGAGGTCTCCCGCGAGAAGCCCGTCTTCATCACCAATTTCTACAAGGGCGGTGAGGGGCCCGATCAGACCGACGTGGTGACCGACCTCTGGGGCAAGATCCCCGCGGACCTCAAAGAGAACACCGTCGTGATGTTCATCGCCGACGAGTCGCTCAAGAACAAGCCGTCGGTCACGAGCTGGATCACCGCCCAGGCCGATGCCGCCCAGGCGGCGAACATCCCCTTCTTCGTGCAGGCGCTCAACGGCGAGACCCCCACGGCCGACCTGATCCCCGTGTCCTTCTTCCGCACCCTCGCCGAGACGCATTCGATGATGCAGGGCGTCAACGGCGCCGAGCTCTACAACGGGAGCAACCAGTCCTCCTACCTGGCCGAGCTCGTGCAGCTGGCGGTCGACGAAGGACTGCACTTCGTGTGGACCGACACGAACATCTGGGGCGCCGGCACGATGATCACCTGGCTCCAGGACAATGCGACCCTGCTGTCGAAGATCCGCGCCAACCCGCAGAACATCATCTTCATGAACAAGGAGTCGTTCGGCGACACCGACACCGACGCCCTCAACCTGGGGATGTGGCTCTCGAACTCGATCGGCAACTGGGGATCGTCGTCGGACTGGTGGCACTGGGGTCTGAACGGCTACGGCCGGCTCTGGGGCAGCGGAAGCCAGACGTGGAAGGACATCCTGCAGTATCCCGAGGCGATGACGGTGCAGTCGATGCTGAAGGTCGTCTCGCAGGGTGGAACCGCGTTCAAGACCGAGGCGCAGTGGTTCACCAACGTCACCGACGGAGAGCGTCTCGCGGGCTACGAGTTCGGGATCATCCCGTTCCTGCGCGACCTGAAGTCGGGGGCGATCCGGATCCCCACCAAGCAGGAGGTCCTCGATCAGAACAAGATGGTCTACAAGGGCAGCGTGTACAACGAGTCGACGATGTGGGACACCTCGGCGTCGAACATCTTCCCGCGCACCGGCCGGTACGGGATCATCCCGATGGTGCCGAGCACGATCCCGAACGCCGACCTGTCGATGTTCGAGAACATCGCGACATCGGGTCAGAGTCAATCGTGGTTCGACGCCCTGTATCCGCAGGAGGCGATCGCCAGCAACACCTTCCTGCTGCGGAACACCAAGACGTGGTACTGGATGAACTACGCCGAGAACCGCGAAGGCGTCGCCAGTTCGAGCTTCGATCCCCGACAGTCGGCGGCGACGGGCTTCGGCATCGAGGCGCCCAACCACACCTTCGCGGTCATGACGGAGTCGACGAACAAAGTCGACGTGATCCTGAACAACTACCGCGTCAATAAGGACAACGTGCGCACGTCGAGCATCTACGGCGTGGCACCGGGCACCGACTTCGACAAGTGGCAGACCTACCGGTACATCAAGGACTACACGAGCGTGAAGCTCGACGGCTCGGGCAACCCGGTCAGGGATGCGAACGGCGTGGTGCAGACCGCGTCGAACCTTCCGCTGAACGACCGCTCGGCCCGCGACATCCGCACGACGAGGTTCACGGTCAACGGCACCTGGCAGGGCGGGCAGCCGCTCGTGACCTTCGCGGCGAACACGACGGCCACGCGTCCCTACACGCAGACCCAGTCCTGGAACGCGGCGACGAAGACGCTCACCGTCTCGATCGTGCACAACGGCCTGGTGAAGTTCAGCGTGCAGACCGATGGTCCCGGCCTGCCGGCGGCCGTCGACCTCGCCGCGGGCAAGGCGGCGACCCAGAGTTCGCAGTGGTCGGGCGGACAGACGGCCGGTCGCGCCGTGGACGGCAACACCGACGGCGTCTTCGCCAACGGCTCGGTGTCGCACACCGACGGGAACGGCACGACGAACCCGTGGTGGCAGGTGGACCTCGGCTCGGATCAGGCCATCGGGCAGATCGAGGTCTGGAACCGCACCGACTGCTGCAGCGACCGTCTGAGCGGATACAGGATCGAGGTGCTCAATGCCGCGAACACCGTCGTCTGGTCGAGCACCCGCACCGGCTATCCCACGCCGACGGAGACGATCGGCACCGGCACCGTGACCGGGCGCTACGTGAAGATCACGGTTCCCGGGACGGGCAAGATCCTCCAGCTGGCGGAGGTGCTCGTCCGCCCGCCACAGGCGCCGAACCTCGCCCAGGGCAAGACCGCCACCCAGAGCTCGACCTACACCGGGGGCGACGGCACCGGGCCGGCGTCGCGGGCGGTCGACGGCAACACGGACGGCGTATGGGCCAACGGATCGGTCTCCCACACCGGCACCGAATCGAACCCGTGGTGGCAGGTCGACCTCGGGTCGGCGGTGGCGATCACCCAGATCGAGGTCTGGAACAGGGTCGAGAACCCGGAGCGCCTGTCGGGCTACAGGGTCGAGGTGCTCGACGCAGGCGGTGCGGTCGTCTGGTCGAGCACGCGCGTCGGCTATCCGACGCCGTCGGAGACCATCAGCACGGGTGGCGTGACCGGAAGGTACGTGAAGATCACGGTGCCGGGATCCGGCAAGATCCTGCAGCTCGCCGAAGTCCGAGTCCGCTAGCACGACCGAACGCAGCGGCCCGGGTGCGCGCACCCGGGCCGCTGCCGCGCAGGAAGGACCGCCATGCGACGTCAGGAAGTCATCCATCACCTCCGCCGCGGAGGAGTGAGCCTCGTCGTCACGCTGAGCGACGGCCGCCTCCCGCGCATCCTGCACTGGGGCGCCGATCTCGGCATGCTCGACGACGACGCGCTCGCCGCGATGGAGCGTGCGGCGCTGCCGCCGCTCGGCGACACCGTGATCTACGCGCCCCAGCCGGTGCCGATGCTCCCGCAGCTCGCCGAAGCCTGGCTGGGCGAGTCGGGCCTCGCGGGCAGCCGTGACGGGTCCGCCTGGGCGCCGCTCTTCCGGCACGCGCGCGGGCGCCGGGAGGACACGTCCGCCGCCGATCGCCTCGTCGTGCTGGCGGAAGACCCGGAGAGCGCGCTCGAGATCGAGATCGAGATCGAACTCGACGGCGGCGGACTGCTGCGGGCGAGGCCGACGCTGCGCAACCTCGGCGGCGCGTACCGGGTGGATCGCCTGGCCCTCGCCCTCCCGGTGCCCGCGCACGCCGACGAGCTGTTCGATCTGGCCGGCCGCTGGACGCGCGAGCGGATGCCGCAGCGCAGGCCGTTCGACATCGGATGCTGGGTGCGCGAGGCCCGAGGCGGGAAGCCGGGCTTCGAGGCGCCGACACTGACGGTGGCCGGAGAGCACGGGTTCGACTTCCGTCGCGGCGAGGTGTGGGGCATCCATCTGGGCTGGAGCGGCAACCAGCGGATCGTCGCCGAACGCACGTCCGGAGGCACGCGGATGCTGAGCGGCGGCGAGTTCCTCTACCCCGACGAGCTGGTCCTGCGCCCCGGCGAGCACGTCGTGTCGCCGTGGCTCTACGGCTCGTGGGGCGACGGCCTCGACGCGCTCGCGGCCCGGTTCCACGACCACCTCCGTGCTCGGAAGACGCACCCCTCGCTGCCGCGGCCGATGCTGCTCAACACCTGGGAGGCGGTGTACTTCGATCACGACGAGGCCGAGCTTCTCGCGGCGGCGGAGCGCGCGGCCGCGTTCGGTCTGGAGCGCTTCGTGCTCGACGACGGCTGGTTCGGTGCGCGGCGGCATGATCGCGCGGGACTCGGCGACTGGGTCGTCTCGCCGGAGGTCTGGCCGCGGGGCCTCGACGCGCTCGCGTCGCGCGTGCACGAGCTCGGCATGGGGTTCGGGCTGTGGTTCGAGCCCGAGATGGTGAACCTCGACTCGGACCTCGCCCGCGACCATCCGGAATGGCTCTTCGACGCCGGCCACGGAGTCGGCCTCCCCGCACGGCACCAGCACGTCCTCGACCTCGGACACGACGGCGCCTTCGCGCACGTGCTCGCCCAGATGGCGACGCTGATCGAGCGCCTCGGCATCGATTTCCTCAAGTGGGATCACAACCGCTCGCTCCTCGACGCGGGGCACAGTCCGACCGGTCGGGCGGGTCATCGCGCGCAGACCCTCGCCGTCTACCGGCTGATGGACGCGCTCCGCGCACGGTTCCCCGATCTCGAGATCGAGGCGTGCTCCAGCGGGGGTGCACGCATCGATCTCGGCATCCTCGAGCGCGCCGACCGGGTGTGGGCGTCGGACTGCAGCGATCCCCACGAGCGCGTCGACATCAACCGCTGGACATCGCTCCTGCTGCCACCGGAGCTCATCGGCACGCATATCGGCGAGCCGCGCGCCTACTCGACGGGTCGCGTCGCCCCGCTGGGCTTCCGCGGCGCGGTCGCGAGCATGTGGCAGCTGGGGGTCGAGGCCGACCTCGCCGCGCTCGGCGACGACGAGCAGGGGGAACTCCGCGGGTGGATCGCCTTCCACCGCGAACATCGGGCGCTGCTGCACAGCGGGAGGGTCGTGCATGCGGATCTCGCCGGCGGAGCGGCATCCCTCGATGGGGTCGTGGGCGACGCCGGTGCGGTGTACCTCTATCTCCTGCGCGAGCGTCCGGCGGGCTGGCCGCCCGGTCGTATGCGCTTCGTCGGCCTGACTCCCCACCGGCGCTACCGCGTGAGGCTGGCGCGCGAACTCGCGGCTCACGAGACGCCCCCGTGGGCGAGAGAAGAGCTCGTGCTGCTCGGCCGCGTCCTCGCGGAGGTCGGGATCGAGGCGCCGGGCGTCGACGTCGACGACCCCGTGATCGTCGAGCTCGAGGCATTAGGAAAAACTTCTTGACATCTTGCGAAACCCTATTTATAAATGGGGTACTGGAATCGATCAACGACGAGGAGGTCGACATGGAACGCGTCGTCACCGCGAACTCGGACCAGATGCTCGAACTGCGCCGCGCCAACAGCGCGCGCTGTGCCGAGGTCATCCGCTCCGCGGGTTCCATGACCATCGCCGAGGTCGCCGAAGCCACCGGACTGTCACGGCCCACCGTGCGGGCTCGACTGCAGGACCTCTACGACGCCGGACTCCTCATCGAGGTCGCGGCCAACGCTCCGACCGGCGCCGGTCGCCCGGCCTCGCGATTCTCGTTCGTCGCCGACGCGGGCGTCGTCGCCGGACTGGAGCTCGCGAAGCATGTCGAGCGACTTCTCATCACCGACCTTCTCGGCCGGGAGCTGTGGCACGACGAGAGGCCGGTCACCGTGCCGAGCGCGCAGGCGCGTCTGACCAGCGCCGCCGCCTGGGTGGAGCAGGCCGCCGCTGAGCTGGGCAAGAAGCTCGTCCGCGTCGGGGTCGCCGTGCCGGGCTCGATGGATCCCTCCGGCGTCTTCATCGAAGCGGCGGCGTTCGAGGAGTGGCGCGGCGAGGCCGTGCCCCCGCTCATCGGCGCCGCGTTCGACGTGCCGACCGACACGATGCACGACCTCGCTGCGGCGATGTCGACGGAGCGACGGATGGGCGCCGCGAAAGACGTCGACACGTTCGTCGTGCCGATCCTGTGGCATCGCGTGAGCGCCGGCATCGTCATCGACGGACGGGTCCACGGCGGCGCCAACGGACGGTCCGGCAACACCCAGCAGCGATTCAGCGCCGCGCAGAATCACCTCGACGATGCCGAATGGCCCTCCGATCCCGACGTGAGCGCGCTCGTCGACGCCGCCGACGGCGGCGATGCGGCGGCAGATGCCTCTCTCCACCGGTTCACGGCGCTCGCCGCCGAGCAGATCGCGATGCTCCAGCTCGTGATCGACCCGGAGCTGATCGTTCTGCACGGACCGCTGGCCGTGCACGACGCGCTCGTCGCTCGCGTCCGCGCACATCTCGATCGCGACCTGCCGATCGTCGCGCCGATCGTCGTGAGCGAATTCGGTCAGTTCGGGACCGTCATCGGCGCAGCCCTCACCGCGCTCGACGGCGCGGCAGAAGACCTCATCGGCCCAGGAATGGCGCCTCACGTTCTCGATCGCACCCGATTGTCCTCCGCGATCAGCGGCCGCAGAACCGTTCTGGTCTGACCTGCCGACCTCCCCGGCGCACCCGCACCGGGGCCCCTCACCGCACCAAGGAAGAACAATGTCAATGAAGACTGCGCGCATCATCGCGTTCACGGCGGCGGCCTCGACACTGGCCATCGCCCTCGCCGGCTGCTCCGGCTCGGGCGGCACCCCGAGCGAGGGCAGCGACAAGCCCCTCGTCTACATCGTGCCGAGCAGCTGGGCCAACTACGAGGGCCTCCAGGAGAACATCGACGCCTACACCGAGAAGACCGGCGTCGAGGTCGAGGTGCAGGGCGTTCCCGACGAGCAGTACGACCAGAACATCCGCGCCAAGATCTCCTCGGGCGGCGGCGTCGACGTCTTCGCCGGGCTCAACGAGGAGAAGGACCCGGGATCGTTCATGACCGAGATCACGAAGCCCGCCTTCCAGGACCGGATGCCGAGCTCGGTGTTCGAGTCGATGAAGGCGGCCGACGGCAAGCTCTACGGCATCCCTGCCGCCGACGGCCTCAGCACCTTCGGCATCTTCTACAACAAGGATGTGTTCGAGGCGGCAGGGGTCGACGCGCAGCCCGAGACCCTCGACGACCTCACCGCCGCCTTCGCCGCGGTGAAGGCCACGGGCGTGACGCCGCTCTTCCTGTCCGGCAAGGACGGGTGGACGCTGCTGCAGCACCGCAACGCGGTCAACGCCGACTTCATCGGCGACAACGCCGACCTCCCGAAGGAGATGGCGAGCAACGAGGGGACCTGGTCGGAGGTGTCCGGATTCGACGACCAGTACGACGCTCTGGCGGGATGGGCGAAGGACGGGCTCACCAACGCCGATGTCCTCACCGCGAGCTACGAGCAGGCCACGGCGGCCGTCGCCGACGGCACGGCCGGCGCGATCATCAACGGCAGCTGGGTGATCGGCGAGATCCGCGGGGCGAACCCGGAGGGGAATTTCGGCTTCTTCGCGCTGCCGAACCCGTCGGGTGCCACGCAGATCGCCCTGAGCCAGCCGAACATCATGCACATCGCGAAGGACAGCACCCAGAAGGACGCCGCCCGCGAGCTGCTCGAGTTCCTGATCGAGCCCGCGCAGGTCGAGAACTTCCTCGCCAGCAACCCCGGTGTCCCGGCCTTCACCGACGTCACGGTCGCCGAGCCCGACCCGGTCATGGACGAGATCCAGGGGTGGGTCGATGAGAAGAAGACCGGCGCCGCGTTCGATACGGCCGCGCGGTTCCCGACCCCGCAGGACGACATCATCGCCGCCTACCAGGAGCTGCTGGCCGGCCGTATCGACGTCGCCGAGTTCGGCGCGCGCTACGACGCCGCCTGGCAGGCCGCCGGCAAGACCGCCGGTCTCGACGGGTTCTGAGCCGAGCGGTTCGAGGGAGAGGAAGAAGATGAAGAACGCTCTGGCGGCGCGGGTGTACCCGAGGACGTTCCTCGTGCCCGCCATCGCGGTCTTCACGATCTTCTTCCTCTTCCCCGCGCTCCTCGGACTGTGGCTCGCCTTCACGGATGCGTCCACGCTGTCGCGCACGCAGGAGTTCATCGGCATCCGCAATTTCGAGCTCCTGTACGTCGACAACCTGCCGGGGTTCCTGCAGTCGGTCGGTCTGCAGTTCCTCTACGCGGTGATCGTGACGGTGCTGAAGACGGTCGTCGGCGTGGCGCTCGCGTTCCTGCTGGATCGGGCCTTCCGCGGCAATCACGGCCTGCGCGCTCTCGTGTATCTGCCGATGATGCTCTCGACGATCGTCGTCGGCTCCACCTTCTACTTCCTCCTCGCGAACGACGGCCCGGTCAACCAGGCCCTGCGCGGCCTCGGCCTCGGCTTCCTCGCGCAGGACTGGTTCGGGAGCTTCGATCTGGCACTCATCACCGTCGCCGTCGTCGAGACCTGGATGGGCGTCGGCTGGACCATGGTGATCGTCCTCGCGGCTCTGCAGGCCGTTCCGAAAGACCTCATCGAGGCCGCGAACCTCGACGGCGTCTCGGCGTGGCAGATGACCCGCTACCTGAAGATCCCGTTCATCTCGCATGCGATCACGCTGACCGCGCTGCTCTCGTTCGTCGCCGGCATGAAGGCGTTCGACATCATCATCGCCACGACCGGCGGCGGTCCCGGCACGGCGACCAGCGTGCTGACGATCTTCAACCTCAAGGCGCTGAGCACCTCGAACCTGGGCTACGCCTCAGCGGTGAGCTTCACGCAGTTCATCCTGGTGACGATGATCGCGCTCGCGCTCAACGCGGTCATCAACCGCAGCACGAAGGTGAAGGACCTGTGAAGACCTCGACAATCCCCCGGGTCCTGACCTCCCTTGCCGCCGCGGCGGTGCTGTTCGTCTACCTGGCCCCGCTGCTGCTGATCCTGCTCAACTCGGTGAAGACCTCGGCCGAGGCCGCGACGTTCACCTTCGCGCTGCCGGAGAACTGGATGTTCTCGAACTACGCCACGGTGCTCGGCGACCCCGCCATCGCCCGCGCGCTCGTCAACAGCATCATCGTCGCCGGCGGCGTGACGATCGGCACGATCGCGGTCTGCTCGCTCGCCGCCTATGTGATCGCCCGCCGGACGGACTGGTTCAGCAAGGGCGTGTACGCGTATCTGCTCGTCGGCCTCATCGCCCCGTTCGCGGTGATCCCGGCCATCCGGCTGCTGCAGCTGGTCGGGCTGTCGAACACGCACCTGGGGCTCATCCTCGTCGACGTGGCCTCGCAGATCCCGTTCACCACCCTGCTGCTCGTCGGCTTCATCCGCCAGATCCCGCGGGAGATCGACGAGGCCGCGCTGATCGACGGCGCGGGAGCGTTCACCATCTTCTTCCGCATCATCTTCCCGTTGATGCGCCCCGTCACCCTCACGGTGATGGTGCTCGTCGTCACGTTCGCGTGGAACGAGTTCCAGAACGTGCTGTTCCTCACCAACTCCGATGTCTGGACCCTTCCGATGACCATCTTCAACTTCCAAAGTCTGCACTCGTTCGACTACGCCCTCGTCTCGGCGAACCTCGTGGTGACTGCGCTCCCGATGGTCGTCGTGTTCCTGCTCGCCCAGCGCTACATCATGTCGGGCATCATGGCGGGCGCGGTGAAGAGCTGATGACCTCCCCTGCGATCGAAAGGCACCGCATGACCGACCGCTTCGCCCGCTCCGCCTGGTTCCGCGAGGACCGTTTCGGACTGTTCATCCACTTCGGCGGGTACACGGTCATCCAGGACGAAGCGTGGTGGCGGTCGATGGAGCGCGTCTCGATCGAGGACTACCAGCCGGCGATCGACGGCTTCCGGCCGCAGCACTTCGATCCGGAGAGATGGGCGGATGACGCGGCGAAGGCCGGCATGAAGTACGCGGTGATGGTCGCCAAGCATCACGAGGGCTTCTGCCTGTTCGACTCGAAGCTCACCGATTACACGTCGATGCACAACGGCTTCGGTCGTGACCTCGTGCGCGAGTTCCTCGAAGCCTTCCGGGCGCGCGGAATCAAGGTCGGGCTGTACTACTCGCTGCTCGACTGGCACCACCCCGACTACCCGGCGTACGAGGACGAGCACCACCCGCATCGCGGCGACCCGGCCTGGGCCGATCACCGCCCCGACTTCCCCCGGTACCTCGACTACATGCACGCACAGGTGGAGGAGCTGGTGTCGGGATACGGGAAGCTCGACATCCTCTGGTTCGACTTCTCGTACGGATCCATGATCGGCGAGACGTGGAAGGCCGACGAGCTGCTCGCGATGGTCCGCCGTCATCAGCCCGACATCCTCATCAACAACCGCCTCGAGACCAGCGGCGGGGGCTTCGGCTCGCTCGTCGAAGAGGATCCGAGCGACTGGGCCGGGGACTGGGTGTCTCCGGAGCAGCTGATCCCGGCGGAGGGCATCCGCAACGTCAAGGGCGATCCGGTGCCGTGGGAGGCGAACTTCACCCACAACAACAACTGGGGATACTTCCGCGGGGACACGGCGTTCAAGCCGACGAAGACCATCATCCGGAAGCTCGTCGAGATCGTCAGCAAGGGCGGCAACATGCTGCTGAACGTCGGACCTCGTCCCGACGGCTCGTTCCCCGAGGAGTCCGTGCGGATGCTGCACGAGGTGGGCGACTGGATGGAGCGCAACGGCGAGAGCATCTACGGCGCCGGGATCGCCGGCATCCCCAAACCCGAATGGGGGTACTACACCCGCCGGGGGAACACCCTGTACGCACACGTGTTCGAGGGGCCCATCGGGCCGCTCGCGCTCACCGGAGTCGACAAGGCGGCCGTGCGCTCCCTGCGGCTGCTGACGACCGGGCAGGCGATCGAACCCGTGACGTTCTGGCTCACCGAGCCGTATCCCGACACCGTCTTCGTCTCGTTCGGCGAGAACCCGCAGTTCACCTACCCGCTGCCCGATGCCGTCGACACCGTGATCGCGATCGAACTGGCGGACGAGGAGGACGGCGACCGGTGAGGAGCCGCCTCGACCTCGCGCGACGCGAGTGCCGCTCGCCCGCGCCGTTCGCATGGGCCGGGGGAGCCGGACCCGATGGCGAGGTGCTCCAGGTGAGTCGCCGCGGGTGGGTGCGCGACGGTCGACCGTGGTTCCCGCTCAGCGGCGAGTACCCCTTCGCCCGGGCGCCGCGACACCGCTGGCGCGACGAGCTCGCGAAGATGAAGGCGGCGGGACTCGACACCATCGCGACGTACGTGCTGTGGAACCATCACGAGATCGCACCGGGTGAGTGGCGGTGGTCGGGCGACGGCGACGTCCGGGCGTTCGTCGAGGAGTGCGCGTCGCTGCGGCTGAACGTATGGCTGCGCATCGGTCCCTACTGCAACGCGGAGGCCGCCAACGGTGGGCTGCCGGAGTTCGCGCTGCCCGGCAGCCGATCCGACGATTCCCTCTACCTCGCCCACGTCGAGCGGTACTGGAGGCGGCTGGCGGCGGAGGTCGCAGGACTCGGCTTCGCCGACGGCGGGCCGATCATCGCGATCCAGATCGAGAACGAGTTCGACGACGGCGGCCCCGCGCACATCGCCACGCTGCGCGGGCTCGCGGTTCGCTGCGGTCTGGACGCCCCCTTCTTCAGCGTGACGGCGAACACGCGCTTCGACCCGGCGACGCATGTGCTGCCTCTGCTGGGCGGCTACGCCTACCGCGGGTGGGAGAGCGGAGGAGGCACCGCTCCGGTCAGCGGCTTCTCGTTCGGCACGGATGAATGGCAGGCGACCACCGACCTCGGCCGCGTCTACTACGCGGCCGACGACTACCCGCGCGGCTACATCGAGATGGGAACCGGCAGCCCGATGCGGGGACTCGACCGCTTCCTCGTGGATGCCGACGATGTGGTCGCCCAGGCGTACGACGGCCTCGGCCGCGGCGCCGCGATGCTCGGGTACTACCTGTTCCACGGCGGCACGCAGCGGCCGGGCTGCACGGCGACTGGTCGCGCAGCTACGACTTCCAGGCGCCGGTGGGCGAGTTCGGGGTGCGGCGCGCGAGCTGGTCGCGCTACCGGCGTCTGCACGGCTTCATCCGCTCGTTCACCCCGGAGCTCGACGCCGCCGGGGTGGTGCGCGACCCGCGCGCCCGGCACGAACCCGACGACACCACGAGGCTGCGGCACATCGGCCGCTTCGATGAGCACGGCCGTGGGTTCTGGTTCGTGAACAACCGACAGCGCAACGTCGCCATGCCGGAGCGCCACGACGTGCAGGTGGAGGTGGTCGACGGCGGCGCGACGCTCACCGTGCCGGATCGGCCGCTGCATATGCCTCCGGGTGCATACGCGGTCTTCCCGGTGCGCCTGGCGGTCGGCGATGCCGAGATCCTCTGGGCGACGCTGCCGCCTCTGGCGAGGATGCGGCTCGACGGCATCGACACGGTCGTGGTCTGGCGACCATCGTGGAGCCCGGGCGAACTCGCCACGACCGATGAGCTGCGGATCGAAAACGGCGACGTGACGCTGCGCGCGGATGCCGCCGGCACGACCATCGCGTCCGGAGAAGCGCCGTGGGCCGCGCGGATCGGATCGGGGCGGGTCATCGTCGTGAGCGAGGAGGATTCGCTCGCCGCGAGCCGCGTGACACTCGACGGCGCGGAGCGGCTGGTGTTCAGCCGTGGCGGAGACCTCGTCGACATCGATGCGCCTGCCTGGCTCGTGCCCGCCGGCGGTGAGCTGATCATCGACGTGCTCCCCGGCGGCGGCGTCGCTCCGAGCGCCTCGTGGCAGAGGCTCGGGAGCGCGGGCGTTCCCGGTGCCGACCGCTGGGCGCTCACCGCCCCGGCTCCCTCCCTCGCCGAAACCGCCCTCGTGCCCGTCGGCGAGGGGCGATGGCGCATCGACGTGCCCGCCGGCGCACTCGACGGTCTCGCAGAGGCGCAGCTCACGATCGACTACGTCGGCGCGTCCGCCGCGCTCCTCGTCGACGGCGCCGTGGTGACCGAAGACCTCTTCCACGGAGAGGCGTGGACCATCGACCTCGTGCATGCGCGCGCGACCTGGCTCGGCGAACTGATCCTGCAGGCCGAGCCGTGGGACGACGGCATCCGCGGTGTCGAGCGTCCGGCCCACACCTCGCCGGCCGTGCGCGGACACGACCTGCGGGCACGGGTGAGGGTCGTATGGGGAGAGCGATCGTGACCGACCCGTCTCCGCGCGACCTGCGGGTCGGCATCGTCGGCTTCGGCCTGCGTTCGATCCTCTGGCGCGACATCCATCGCCCGGGCACGGGGGCGATCGTCTCGGCCGTGCTCGACATCAGCGAACGCGGACGTGCGGATGCCGCTACGGCCCTGCCCGATGCATTCGTGACGGGCGACCGCGACGCGTTCATCGCCTCGGGGCTCGACGCGGCGGTGGTCCTCACGCCGGATGACCGGCATCGCGAGGCGGCCGAGCCGCTCCTCGATGCCGGGATCGCGGTGTTCTGCGAGAAGCCGCTCGCCACGAGCCTGGCCGACGCCGACGCGCTGCTAAAAGCCGCCCATCGCGGCGGAGCCCGGCTGTACGTCGGGCACAACATGCGGCACATGCCGCTGGTCGTGCTGATGCGTCGCCTGATCCGGCAAGGTGCGATCGGCGACGTGCGGGCGATCTGGTGCCGGCACTTCGTCGGCAACGGCGGCGACTACTACTTCAAGGACTGGCATGCGGACCGCCGCCGCACCACCGGCCTGCTGCTGCAGAAGGGCGCGCACGACCTCGACGTGATCCACTGGCTCGCCGGATCCCGCACGACGAGGGTCAACGCGATGGGTGCGCTCAGCGTGTACGGCGACGTCACCGACCGTCGCGACCGCGCAGGGGAGCGGATGCCGGACTGGTTCGACCTCGGGAACTGGCCGCCGCTCGCGCAGACCGGGCTCGCCCCGGTCATCGACGTCGAAGACATCTCGCAGATGAACATGGTGCTCACCGGCGGCGTGCTGGCGTCGTATCAGCAGTGCCATTTCACGCCGGACTACTGGCGGAGCTACACGATCATCGGCACCGAGGGCCGCATGGAGAACTTCGGGGATGAGGTCGGGGGGCGCGTGCATGTCTGGAACCGACGCCACGGGGGATACGCCGAACCGGATGAGGTGCACGTCGTGCCGGAACCTCCGGCGGGGGCGCTGCATGGCGGGGCCGACCGGCTGCTCATCGACGAGTTCCTGCGGTTCGTGCGAGACGGCGGCGCGACGGAGACCTCGCCGGTCGCCGCCCGGGACGCCGTCGCTGCCGCGATCGCCGCCACGGAGTCGCTGCGCTCGGGCGGAAGCCCCCGCGAGGTGCCGCCGGTGCGCGCAGAGCTCGCGGCGTACTTCGAGGCCGGGCAGGTCGGGGCGGCCGGGGCCTAGCTCCGGTCGCGATTTCGGCCGCTCAGGGCGTCGGCGCGCGGCGTCTTCTGCGACCGGAGCAGTCAGCCCCTCCCGAGGTGCTCCTGGATGCGACGGATGACGGCGCCGAGCGTGCCGGAGGCGAGGAGGCCGGGCCCCAGGGGACCTGCCGTGTCTTCGCCGAGCGCCGGTAGAGCGCGGAGTGCTGCCGTCGCTTCAGGACTCAGGGCCTCGAGCTGCCAGCGCACCTCCTTCTCCCTCGCATCGGGCTCATCCGGTCGCGCGAGGCCGGCCGCCATCGCCGCGTAGGCTGCCGCCCCTAGGGCGTGCGCGCCCATGTGGGCGACACCGGCGGCCTGGGCGGCGGCGCGAGCCGCGGCTCTCCCCGCCGCCGTGCGCGCGGTCGACGCGGCTCGACCCGCGACGAAGCGGCGACGGATCTCGCCGGCAGCCGTCAGCTCGCCTCGTGCGAAGGCCCGCGTGCGCGCGATGGCGTCGCGGGCACGATCGTCGCCGGGAGCCTCGGTCTCGAGCAGGGGCAGCACGTGCTCGGCGCAGTCCGCCGCCCACACGGCGACGATGCGACGCTCCGCCTCGCTCAGCGATTGAGGTGAACCGGTCATGGACGGCTCACCGCTCCCGGCGGGCGGCACGGGCTCGCGCAGCCTCGTGCGCGTCGCGGAGCAGGGCGAGCACGGCATCCGTCGTGTTCACGCCCGGGTTGATCACGCTGACCCAGCCCGCCGAGCCGTAGAGCGGATGCCGTCGGAACACGTCGGTCCGCACCGCGTCGGGTTCCGCCGTGACGAGGGCGGCGGCGCGCTCCTGCCCCACGTGGATGTTCACGCGGAACCGCTCCGGGGCGTCGAGTTCGGAGGTCGCATCGTCGGGGTAGTCCTTCGTGACGATGGTCCCGTACGGCTGGGTGCGCTCCGGCATCCGTCCGTCGGGGGCGTGATAGAAGTACGCATCGCCCCAGGAGAGCTCCGGGAAGGCGCTGCCGGGTTCGGGGGCGACGACGAGAGCGCCGTCGAACGCTCGGACCGTCTCGATGATCTGCTGCATGTCCATGATTCAATGATGAAGTTGACGTGCTTATGTGGACTTTTCAGCGAGGAAGGGCGGATTGATGGCGCAGAACCCTCAAGAGTATCCGCTGACAACCGCCGGGATCGGCCGTCTCGTCGGATACTCGACGCAGCAGGTGCGCGATCTCGAACGACTGCGCATCATCCCGCCCGCCGAGCGCGCCGCGAACGGATACCGCCGCTACGGCGAACGGCACCTCGTGGCCGCCCGCGCCTATCGGAGCCTCGCCGCCGCCCTCGGCCCCGTGCCCGCGCGGCGCCTGCTGCCGACCCTGGTCGGCAGCACCGTCGACGTCGCCGCGGAGCAGATCGACGACCTCCACGCCGCCCTGGCCCGCGAACGGTCCCGCGTGAGGGAGGCGCTCCGCGGCCTGGAGGTCGCCATCGAAGAGTCGGGCGCCGTCTTCGCGGACGATGACGCCCTGACGATCGGCGAACTCGCCCAGGCGCTCGACGTACGCGCGTCGGCGCTGCGTCACTGGGAGCGCGAGGGCCTCATCCATCCTCTCCGCTCGCCCGCATCCGCAGCCCGCACCTACGGCGCCCGGGCGATCACCGAGGCGCGCATCGTCGCGGCGCTGCGGGCCGGCGGCTACGGCATCCCGCCGATCGCCCGCATCCTCGAGCAGCTGCGCACCCAGGCGCTGACCGCCGACGCACAGCGCATCCTCGCGGAGCGGCTCGCCGACCTGTCTCGCCGGAGCGTCGCTCTGCTCGCCGCCGCGGGCGAGCTGCACGCACTGCTCGACGGACTGCGCTGACAGCGCGGCGAGCCGGCCGAGGTCAGGGCGCCACGGGGTAGTGGCTGGAGATCGCGATGCGGTTCCAGCTGTTGATCACCACGGTCAGCCAGGTCACCGCCGCGATCTGCTTCTCGGTGAGGATGCCGTCGACATCGACCCCGCGATCGTGGAGCCGGCCGTGGTCGCCGATGAGCGTCACCCGCTCGGCGATCTGCAGTGCCGCCTGCTCCTCGGCGGAGAAGTACTGCGACTCCCACCAGCCGGCGAGCACCGCGAGCCGGTCCGCGGTCTCTCCGTGCTTCACCGCATCGGCGGCGTGCATCCGCAGGCAGAACGCGCATCCGTTCAGCTGCGAGGCGCGCACCTTCACCAGCTCGACGAGCAGCGGCGACAACCCGGCATCCACTCCTGCTTCTGCGGCCTTTCCGGCGAATTCCAGCATCGCCTGGTACGGGGCTGCATAGACCTTGCCGATGTTCACATGGGACACGTCGTCTCTCCTTCTCTGCGGGCGCGGACGCGCCCATCCGTACCGACGACGCAGCCGGCGGAGATGTGAGGTCCGGCCAGGGGCGGCGTGCGCCTCAGCCGAGCGCGGCGAAGAACGCCCGCCGCGCCGCGGTCACGTCGGCGTCCACCCGCGACGGATGCACCCGGTTCGTGAGCAGCACGCCGAACGCGCCTGTCTCGGGTCGCACCGCGAAGGCCGTGCCGGTGAAGCCGGTGTGCCCGACGGCATCCGTCTCTCCCATCCAGGCGGCGTCGCGCACCCGCAGGCCGATCGCCTGACCGTATCCGGCCTCCGCCGTCGCGACCGGCGTCGTCATCAGGCGGATGCTGTCGGCGGACAGCACGCGCCCACCGGCCCCGGCACCCTGGTCGCGGATCATACGGGCGAGTGCCGCGACGTCGTGCACCGTCCCGAAGAGGCCGGCGTGGCCGGCGGGGCGCCCGAGGGCGTGCGCCAGCTCGTCGTGCACCTCGCCGCGCACCGGACCGCGGTGCGGCTGCACCTCGGTCGCCACGGTCAGATCGGCCGACGGCCTCCAGGTGAGGGTGTCGGCACCCAGGAGCGCGGCCGCCTCCGCGACGAGCTCGGCCAGCGGACGACGAGAGACCTGCTCGAGCAGCTCGCCGACCGAGATGAACCCGACATCGGAGTAGGTGTGAGTCGTGCCCGGTTCCGCGCGGAGAGCGCTCGCGAGCACCGTCGCGCGGAGCTCTTCGCCGACGAGCCCCGTGCGCCACGCCCCGCCCTCGGCGGGGAGCCCCGACGTGTGCGTGAGGAGGTGGTGGAGCGTGATCCGTTCCGCTCCCTCGCCCGAGCCCACCTCGAGCACGTCCGACACCGGAGCGTCGAGCGTCAGCATCCCCTCCTCGACCAGCCTCAGAGCGGCGACGGTCGTGAAGGTCTTCGTGAGCGAGGCCAGGTCGAACAGGTGCTCCGCGCTCAGGGGAGCGGGGTCGTCGTGGGCCGGTGCGCCGAGGATCGTCAGCTCCTCGGCATCCGTTCCGGGGATGCTGCGCAGCGAGGCCCAGGCGGATCCCGGGGCGCCGTTCACCACGCGCGACTCACTTGCTCATGCCGGAGGTGAGTCCGTTGATGATCTGCTTCGTCGCGAGCAGGAACAGCACGACCAGCGGGATCGTCGCGATCGTGAGACCCGCGAACAGCTGCGGCCAGTCGGTGGAGTACTCGCCGAAGAAGCGCGTGAGCCCGACGGGCAGCGTGTACGAGTCGCGGTCGCGCAGCAGGATCAGCGGGTAGAAGAAGTCGTTCCACACCGGCACGAAGCGGAACACGATCACCGTCGCGAGCGCGGGTCGCACGAGCGGCAGCAGGATCTGCAGGAACGTGCGGAAGGGTCCGGCGCCGTCGATGCGCGCCGCCTCTTCCAGCTCGATCGGCAGCGCCCGGAAGAACACCGTCAGCACGAACGTCGTGAACGGGATGCCGAGGGCGCCGTACACGAGGATCAGGCTGAACACGTTGCTGGTCATCTTGAGCGCGTCGAGCAGGTAGAACAGCGGCAGGATCGCCAGGTGCACTGGCAGCATGAGACCTGAGAGGAAGACCGCCTCGATCCCGCGGAAGAACTTCGCCCTGGCCCGCGCGAACGCGTAGGCCGCGAGCACCGACACCACGGTCGTGACGATGACCGACCCGACGGTCACGGTGATCGAGTTGACGAAGTAGGTGTCGAAGGATGCCGTGATCCACGCGCTCTGGAAGCTCTTGAACGACGGGGGCGTGGGCAGCCCCAGCGGTTCGGTCGCGATCTGCTGCTGCGTGCGCAGCGAGTTGTTGACCATGAGCAGCAGCGGTCCGATGGCGACCAGCGCGTAGCCCCACAGGAAGATGTTCGCCAGGAGCCGGCCGAGGAAGGGGGCGTCCGAGGTGCGGCTCGAGCGGCGACGGGGCGCCGACGGACGGCGGCCCGACACGATCGCCTCGGTGGTCGCCTCGGTGCCGGGTGCGGTGGCGGGTTCGGTGGCGGTGCTCATCAGAACAGCTTCCGTTCGGCTCGGCGCATCGTGGAGGTGATGACCACCGAGATGACCATGATGAAGATGAAGAGGACCGTCGCGAGGGCGGACGACACCCCGATCGAGTTCGGATTGCCCGACTCGAACGCCGTCCGGTAGAAGAGCAGCATCATCACGTCGGTCGATCCGGCGGGGGCGCCGTTCGACCCCGCGAGGGCGAACGGGATGGCCATCGCCTCCATGCTGCCGATGAACGTCAGCACGGTGATGATGCCGATCGTCGGAGTGAGCATGGGCAGGGTGATGTACCGGAAGCGCTTGCCGGCAGTCGCGCCGTCGAGGGCTGCCGCCTCCTCGATCTCTTCGGGGATGCCGCCGAGTGCTGCGCCGTAGAGCAGGATCGGGAAGCCGATCCACTGCCATGCGCTCACGAGCACGATCACCCAGATCGCGAGCTGCGGGTCGCCGAGCCAGGGGAGCGCGAGGCTCTCGAGTCCGACGCCGCGGAGGATCGCGTTGACCGGACCGAACAGCGGCGACAGCATGAGCGACCACAGGTAGCCGATCACCATCGGACTCACCAGGTAGGGCAGCGCGAAGATCGTCTGGAAGAAGCGCTTGGTGCGCTTGCGCCGGTGCAGCAGGGTCGCGATGCCGAGGCCGAGCGAGTTCTGGAAGACCAGCGCCCCCACGAACAGCAGGATGTTGTGCCCGAACGCGTTCCAGAGCTCCGAGGCGTACGGCTCCTTGGTGAGGAGCGTGATGTAGTTGGCGACCCCCGCGAAGCCGCCCTGCTTGGTCCCCTGCCAGTCGAAGAACGAGTAGCTGAGCGCGGCGAGCATCGGGTACAGGATGAGCACCGCGAACAGGGCCGCGGCGGGGAGCACGAACATCAGCGCGGTCGGCGTCGACAGGGCGATGCCGGCGCGCGTGCGCCGCGTCTTCTCCCGACGGACGGGAAGGGTCAGAGCCATGAGGTGTCCTTCGCTGCGTGGTGGGGGCGCCGGGTCGGGCGCCCCCACCACGGACGGATCAGGATGCGGGGGTGAACCAGGTGGAGACCCCGGACTGCAGGTCGGTGCCCAGCTGCTCCGGCGTCTTGTCGCCGAGGAACATCGCCTGGATGTCCGGGCCGAGCACGGCGGTGCCGGTCGGGTCGCCGTAGCGGAAGTCGACGAGCAGCAGGTACGGCGCCGGGTTGGCGGTGTACTGCTCGTTCATCTCCTGCATGAGCGGGTCGGAGTACTTCACGCCGGGCAGGGCCGAGAACTGGTCGACCTCGTCGGCGACGAGCTGGCCGAACTCCTTCGTGGTCATCCAGTTGAGCAGTTCGGCGGCGGCATCCTGCTGGTCGCTCGAGGCGTTGATGCCGAAGCTGCCGTCGGCGTAGCCGGGGGTGACCGCGTGGTCGAGGGCGCTGCCGGGAGCCGGCGGCACCTCGTAGACGCCCCACTCGGTGTCGGGCGCGGAGTCCTGGAAGGTCGGCAGGTCGAACGAGCCACCCGGCCACTGCGCGGCCTGACCCGAGGTGAACTGCAGCACCGCGTCGGCGACGGCGATCGCGTTGACGTTCTTGTCGAGGTACTTCTGCATGTCCTTGACGATCTCGAGCGACGACACGTACGCCGGGTCGGTGAAGTCGGCTTCGCCGGCGAGCACCTTCTCCTCGAAGTCCGAGCCGCCGTAGTTCGCCGAGCCCACGATGTCGTGGAACATCGGCAGCACCCAGTCCTCACGAGCGCCGAGCGCCATCGGGGTGACGCCCTCGGCGAGAAGCTCCTCCTGCAGGTCGATGAACTCGTCCCAGTCCTTCGGCTCCTTCAGGCCCATCTCGTCGAACATGGTCTTGTTGTAGAACATCTGCATGGTCTGGTACGCGAAGGGCACGCCGTAGGTCTTGCCGTCGTCCTTGCCCTGGGCGGCGCGCAGCACGGTGGGGTCGAACTGGTCGAGTCCGTCGACGATGTCGTCGATCGGCACGATCTGCTCGGACTGGATCGCCGGCTGGATGCCGCCGTAGGCGCGCAGCATCGCGATGTCGGGACCGTCGCTGCCTTCGAGCCCGGTGGCGAGGATCTGGTTGTACTCCGTGGGCTGGTAGCCCTCGAACTCGATCGTCACCCCGGGGTGCGACTCCTCGTAGGTGTCGAAGACGGCCTCCCACTTCGGGGTGGATGCCGCCTGCCAGGACCAGACGGAGAGCGTGATCTCCTCGCCGTCGCCCTCACCTTCGCCGCTGGATGCCGCGGGGGCGCAACCCGCCACGGCGAGCCCCGTGACGAGGAGACCTGCGGTGAGGGCAAGTCGGGTGGTGCGCTTGCGCATGGGGTTCCTCTCGGTAGTGAGAGCCGTCGGACGGACCGGGCGTCTCTGCTGTGAAAGCCTCTTGGCCCTACTTTGGGCAATTAGTTACAAGATTTCAACCCCTTTCTGAAAATTACTTCCACTCGGGGGTGGCGTCTGGCACTCTGGTCTCGTGTCCACCAGTGCGATGACCGCCATCCATCAGCGACTGTCCGCGCTCACCCCCACCGAGCGCCGCATCGCGAAGCACGTGCTCGCCGATCCGCAGAGCGTCGTCGACAACTCGATCACCCAGCTCGCCGCCGCGTGCGACACCTCGGTCGCGAGCATCGCCCGCTTCACGCAGAGCCTCGGCTTCTCGGGCTACCCCGAGCTGCGGCGCGCGCTCGCGACGGAGCTCGATCGCACGGCATCCGATCGCGAGCGCTTCCAGGTCTCGGAGAGCGACGTCAGCCGGCACGACGACGCCATCACCACGGTGCGCAAGATCGCCTTCGCCGAGGCATCCGCGATCGAGCGCACCGCGCGACAGATCGACATCGACGAGCTCGAGCGCTGCGTGGGCGCGATGCGCGGTGCTCGCCGCATCGACATCTACGGCGCGGCCGCCAGCGGCCTCGCGGCGCAGGACCTCGAGCAGAAGCTCCATCGGGCCGGGCTCGTCGCCCAGGCGCGCACCGACCTGCATCTCGCGCTCACGGGTGCGGCGCTGCTCGACGAGCGCGACGTGGCGGTCGCGATCTCGCACTCCGGCCGCACTCTCGAGATCGTGCAATCGGCGGAGGTCGCCCAGCGGGCCGGCGCCACGACCATCGCGATCACGAACAACCCCAAGTCGCCCCTGGCGCGAGTGTGCTCGCTCGTGCTCGTGACGGCGGTCGCGGATTCCACCTTCCGCTCCGGCGCCATGGCGAGCCGCATCGCGCAGCTGGCCGTGCTCGACTTCCTGTTCACCCGCATCGCGCAGGCCGACTACGACACCATCGCCGACAACCTGCAGCGCACATACAACGCCGTCACCGACCACAGAATCGACTGAACCTCATGCTTCTCGGCATCGACCGTCTGATCCGTCGCGACATCCGACCCGATCTGCTCTCACGCCTCGCCGACGGCAGGATCGGGATGCTCACGAACGACCTCGCGCTCACGTCCGATCTCGTGCGGGGACGGCAGTCGCTGGCCGCGACCGGATGGCGGTTCACCCGCCTCTTCGGACCCGAGCACGGGCTGAGCGGGCGAGCGCGCGAAGGCGAACACGTCGGCGATCTCACCGATCCGGTCACGGGCGTCGAGGTGCGGAGTCTCTACGGCGACGACGTGCGTCCGGCGGCGGGCGACCTCGCCGACCTCGACGTCGTGCTGGTCGACCTGCCCGATGTCGGGGCCCGCTTCTACACGTACATCTGGACCATGAGCCACATGCTCGAGGCCTGCGCGGATGCCGGCGTCGCGGTCGTCGTCCTCGACCGCCCCAACCCGATCGGCGGACGGCTCGACCAGGCCGAAGGCCCGATGCTCGACGAGCGGGGGCAGTCGCTGGTCGGGCGCTGGACCATGCCCATCCGTCATGGACTGACGATCGGCGAGCTGGCGCGGCACTGGGTGCGCACACGGGGGATCGACGTCGACCACGACGTGGTCGAGGTCGTCGGCTGGTCGCGCGACGCGCCCTACGGCGGCGGGGAGCGCACCTGGATGCCGCCGTCGCCGAACCTCCCGAACCCGACCACCACGCTGCTGTACCCCGGCACGTGCCTGGCCGAGGGCGTGAACGTGTCGGAGGGCCGCAGCACCGCCGTGCCGTTCCGGGTGATCGCCGCGCCGTTCCTCGACGGAGAGCGGTATTCCGCTGCCATCGCCGAGGCCGGTCTGCCCGGGATCGCCGCCGTCCCCTACGGCTTCACGCCCCTCGTGCGCGACCACGCCGGCGAGGCCTGCGAAGGGGTCATCCTGCACATCACGGATGCCGACGCGCTCCGTCCCGTGCACACCGGGGCGCGACTGCTCTCGCTCATCGAGGAGATCCACCCCGGCGCGCTCGAGGAGCGGTCGCTCGTGCCGATGCCGGGGGAGTCGGACTGGTCACCGCTCGAGAAGCTGTTCGGAGTGAAGGGCGCGTTCGCGCAGATCATCGCCGGGGAGTGGAACGACCCCGAGCGCTTCTCGGTGCCCGGATGGGCGGATGCCGTGGCCGAGGACCTGCTGTACGCATGAGGTGCCGAGCGCCGGGAATCCGTAGTCTGGTCTCATGACCAAGAACATCTGGACCATCCTCGGCGTGATCGTCGCCGTCGTGCTCGCGTGGTGGATCGTCAGCGCGCTGTTCTCGGTGCTGTGGTTCGTCGTCAAGCTGGCGATCGTGCTGGTCGTCGCCGTCGGCGTGTTCTTCCTGCTGCGGAGCGTGTTCAGCCGCCGCGAGGACTGACCTCACACTCGCCGGCCGTTCCGGTCGCACTTTCTGTCGCTTCTCCCGCGCGGGGGCGGCAGGAATCGCGACCGGAGCACCGGCGGGCGGCAGGAACTGCGACCGGAACAGACCAGCCTCAGACCCGGGCCGGTGACCCGATCCGATACTTCGCCGCGCGGTGCGTGTCCTGCACCCGGTCGCCCTTGCCCTGCAGCTTGTGCCGCAGCGTGCCCGGCGTGTACTCCTCAGGGTAGGCGCCGCGTGCGCGCAGCACCGGGATGACGTGCTCGATGATGTCCTGCCACGTGCCCGGGGTCACCGCGTACGCGAGGTTGAAGCCGTCGATGTCGGTCTCGTCGACCCACGACTGCAGCTCGTCGGCGATCTCCTCGCCCGAACCGACGACCGTGGGGCCGAGGCCGCCGATCGCGTTGTGCCGGCCGAAGTCGCCGACGGTCCACTCGCGACCGAGATCGGCCTCCTCCTTGAGGTGCTGCAGCACCGACTGGATGGCGTTCGACTCGACGTTGCCGACGGGCTCGTCCTCCTCGTACTTCGACAGATCGACGCCCATCCAGCCCGACATGAAGGTCAGGGCACCCTCGGGGCTCGCGTACGTGAGGTACTCGGCGTGCTTCGCCGTCGCCTCTTCGCTCGTCGCTGCGGTGATCACGGTGAGCAGCGTGTAGATGCGCGCGTCGTACCGGTCGCGTCCGGCCGCCTCGAGGGCGTCGCGGATGCGCTTCACGGTTCCCGCGAGCACCTCCTTCGACGGGGCGGCGACGAAGATCGCCTCCGCGTTCTCCGCCGCGAAGCGCACGCCGCGCGGGCTCGCGCCGGCCTGGTAGATCACGGGGGTGCGCTGCGGAGACGGCTCGGAGATGTGGATGCCGGGAACGCTGAAGTGCTTGCCCTCATGCCCGATCGGATGCACCTTCGTGTGGTCGGTGAAGATGCCGCGCTCGCGATCCTCGACGACGGCGTCGTCCTCCCACGAGCCCTCCCAGAGCTTGTAGAGCACCTCGACGTACTCGTCGGCGTGGTCGTAGCGGTCGTCGTGGGCGAGCTGATCCTCCTGGCCCATGTTCCGCGCGGCGCTCGGCAGGTATCCGGTCACGACGTTCCAGCCGATGCGGCCCTGGGTGAGGTGGTCGAGCGTGCTCAGTCGTCGCGCGAACGGATACGGGTGCTCGAAGGCGGTGCCGGCGGTGATGCCGAAGCCGAGGTGCTCGGTGACCGCGGCCATCGCGCTGACCAGCAGGATCGGATCGTTCACCGGCACCTGCGCGCCGTTGCGGATCGCGGCCTCGTTGGTGCCGCCGTAGACGTCGTAGGTGCCGAGCACATCGGCGATGAAGATGCCGTCGAAGGTCGCGCTCTCGAGCAGCTTCGCGAGGTCGGTCCAGTAGCTGATCGTGTTGTACTGGCGCGAGCGGTCGTCCGGATGCCGCCACAGCCCGGACGACTGGTGGGCGACGCAGTTCATGTCGAAGGCGTTGAAGCGGATCTGGCGTGTCATGAAACCCATGAAACGGGAAGCCGCGGGGTCTGGCCAGGGCCCCGACATCCGCCGACACATTCCGCGCCCCCGTGTGTCAGTCCTCGAGGTGCGGACTCGGGTCGGGCGGGATCAGGACCACCGGTCGCGCGGCGAGGACCTGCGCGCGCCACCAGATCACGAATCCCGTGGCCGTGAACCCGCCGTAGAACACGTACATGAGTCCGGTGGCGTAGTACCCCGAGCCGAACAGCAGCGGCACCCCGACGACGTCGACCGCGATCCAGATGAGCCAGAACTCGGTCCATCCCTTCGCCATGCCGTACGTCGCGAGCAGTGATCCGACGAAGGTCCACGCGTCCGCCCACACCGGCTCCCATGAGCCGAGCGCGCGGAACAGCGGTGTCAGTGCGACCGTGCCGACGATCATCGCGAGGATCAGGCCGATGCGCGCACTCGTCGGCGCCCACCGTGGAGTCACACGTCCACCTTCGGCGTTGCGCCAGCGCACCCAGCCGTAGATCGCGACCGCGATGAACATCACCTGACGGCCGGCCTGTCCGAGCAGGTGGGGCAGCGAGTGGTCGGGGCTGAGGATCGACCCGAGGAACACGGTGAGCAGCAGCAGGTTGCCGACGATGCCGACCGGCCAGGCCCAGATCTTGCGCCGCATGCCGCCGATGGCGCTCGCGAGCCCGAATGCGTTGCCGACGACCTCGCGGATCAGCAGCGTCTGCCCGCCGGGCAGCACCCATTGCGAGTTGAAGGCCTCGGCGAGCCAGCGCAGCAGGTCCATCGGCGTCAGGACGCCGCGTCGGGCGCGGGTCTGTCGTCGAGGGTGAGCTGCAGCATGCTCAGGTCGAGCCAGCGTCCGAACTTCGCCCCGACCTGCGGCATCCGTCCGACCTCGGCGAAGCCGAGTCTCTCGTGCAGCACGATCGACGCGACGTTCCCGCTCTCGATCCCGCCCATCATGACGTGGATGCCGGCGGCGCGGGCGCGCACGATCAGCTCGGCCATCAGGGTCTTGCCGATGCCGCGCCCGCGCTGGTCTCCGCGGACGTACACGGAGTGCTCGACCGTGTGCCGGTACCCGCTGTGCGGCCGCCACTGGGCGTAGGACGCGTACCCGACGACCCCGGAGTCGTCGATCGCGACGATGACAGGGTACCCCTTGGCTGTACGGTCGGCGAGCCAGGCGGCGCGGTCTTCGACGTCGACCGCGTCCTCGTTCCAGATGGCGGTCGTATGCACGACGGCGTGGTTGTGGATGGCGGTGATCGTCTCGAGGTCGGCGGCCTCGGCATCCCTGATCTGCACATCGGTCATCGGCGGGGTCTCTCTTCTTGCTGCGGCGCTTCGGGTGCGCATCGCCGACGCTAGCAGGATGCCGGGGGTCAGGCGTCTCCCCGCCCCCGGGCCTACGCGCTCAGCGCATCGCGCACGAGGATCGCCCGCCGCATGTCGGCCATGATCGGGTCGAAGAACCGCTCGCGGTAGCGGGCCTCGCTCACGGCCGAGAAGACGAACGGCAGGGTCGCGATCAGGGAGAGCAGCATGGCGGCCTTGAGCAGGTTCACCGTGATCGGCAGTTCCACGCCGGCGATGACGAGCGGCTCGATGACCAGCGGCTGGGACTCGCTGCCCGGGCCGAGCCAGATCTCCGCCACGCCGACCGGGATCGCGATGCCGCCGATCACGATCAGCAGGGCCGCGAGCAGCAGTGCGAAGAACAGCGCCTGCACCAGTTGGGCGAAGGTCATCGCGAGCAGGATGTTGAACCGCTGCGGTGCACGCAGACGCTGGTGCGCGGCCGGCCCCGCGGTGCGATGCTCGGCCGGGGTGTCGACGAGCATCGCGCGCCGCTGCACCTCGGTCGGCGCCTGGGCGTCGTCGTCGATCTCGGAGGCACTGACCCGCAGCACGACGATGCCCGCCAGCACCGCGACGACGAGCCCGACGAGGGCGATCGATCCCCAGTGCAGGGCGGATGCCATCTGCCAGACCTCTGCGGAGAAGAAGGCGAACACGACCAGCATCAGAATCACGGGCAGGGCGATCGACGCCATGTGCCCGATCGCCGAGGCGTTGCGCACGGCGAGGCGCGACGCCCACGAGATCAGCGCACCGCCGCCCATGCCCGTCACGAGGACGCAGAGGAAGAGGATGAGCAGAGCCGTGAAGACCGGTCCGACGGTCGCGCGGGGGTTGTCGTTGTAGCCGTCGCTGATGATCCCGGCGAGGCAGGCGATGATCAGCAGCAGGGCGACGATCGTCCCGATGCCCACCGGCAGACGGCGCAGCAGCAGGCGCACGAGGAAGTACCCGGCCCACGTGATGACCACCGCGACCACGAGGGCGAGGATCACGACCATGACCAGCGCTGTCGCCTCACCGCCCGTCGAATCCTCGGCGAGATCGACCACGAGCTCGATGCCGCCGCCGAGCGGGTACACGACGATCGCGACCCAGACGATCAGCGGCGCGACGCGGCGCGGGAGATCGGTGAACCAGCGCCGGAGCGGCACGAAGGTCGGAAGACCCTGCTCTCGGAACCAGCGATCGGCGTCGCGTCTCGCGCTCCGGTTGGTCGGGGATGGGGACGACATGCCGATGACGATACTCGTGCGTCAGACGTGCACGTCGGCCGGGGATTCCTCGCCCTCGTGGAAGCTCGGCTTCTTGCCGAGCATCCGTCCGATTCCGAGCACGATGACGACGATCACCAGGCCGATCGCGAGGCCCGCGATCGCCGAGATGATCGTGTCGACGATCCAGACGATGACGGCCCCGGCCGGCTCGAGGGCATGCTCGACCGCGTGCAGCACGTCGACGGGGAAGTGCCAGCCGACCTCGCCGAGGTTCACCAGCACGAGGTGGCCGCCGACCCAGAGCATGGCGACCGTGCCGAGGATGCTGATGAAGCGGAACACCGCGGGCATGGACCGCACGATCCGGGTGCCGGTGTGGCGCACGCGCTGCACGGGGTTCTTCGCCATCTTCAGGCCGATGTCGTCGATCTTCACCAGCAGGGCGACGGCGCCGTAGACGACGCCGGTCATGAGCAGGGCGATCACGGCGAGGATCGCCAGCGTCGTCCAGATGTCGAGCCCCTTCTCCAGGCTCGCCAGCGAGATGAGCATGATCTCGGTGGAGAGGATGAGGTCGGTGCGCACGGCGCCGAGCACGAGCTTCTTCTCGTCGCGGGCGCCCTCGTCGGCATGGCCATGCTGCACGCCGAACCACTCGAGCACCTTCTCGGCGCCTTCGAAGCACAGGTATGTTCCGCCGAGGATGAGCAGATAGGGCAGCACCCAGGGCGCGAAGGCGGTGAGCAGCAGCGCCGCCGGGATGATGATGACGAACTTGTTGGCGAGCGAGCCGAGTGCGATCTTGCCGACGACCGGCAGCTCTCGGGCGGGCGTGATGCCCTGCACGTACTGCGGCGTGACGGCGGCGTCGTCGATCACCACGCCGGCGGCCTTCGCCGAGGCCTTCATCGCGGCGCTCAGGATGTCGTCGACGACGGCGAGCAGTCCTACCGACATGTGCAGTCCCCCTGGTGGTGTGTGGTGCGGAGCAACTCTACCGAGTCCTTCGAAACTCACAGCCCGCTCCCAGCCCCGCGGGACCAAAACGGGGCCGGCATCCGTTCTCCTCTAGTGACGGCGCAGCCAGCGACGTCGGACAAGGAGTCAGACCATGACGAATCAGTACGCCAAGACCACCGAGGCTGTCAGTGCGCTCACGCACCTGCAGTACGAGGTGACCCAGCAGGACGCGACGGAGCCGCCGTTCCGCAACGCCTACTGGAACACCCACGAGGACGGCATCTACGTCGACGTCGTCTCGGGCGAGCCGCTGTTCTCGTCGACCGACAAGTTCGACAGCGGAACGGGATGGCCGAGCTTCACCAAGCCCATCGAAGCGGATGCCGTGACCACCCGCACCGACCGCAAACTGTTCATGAAGCGCACCGAGGCGCGCTCGGCCGCCGCCGACAGCCACCTCGGACACGTCTTCGACGACGGACCCCGCGAGGCGGGCGGATTGCGCTACTGCATGAACTCGGCCGCGCTGCGGTTCATCCCCGCTGACAGGCTCGACGAAGAGGGATACGGTCGATACAGCCGCCTCTTCGACACCACCACCCATCCCTCTGAGGAGCAGTCATGACCGACACCGGAACCATCACCCGCACGCCCGGCACCGAGACCGCCGTCCTCGCCGGCGGTTGTTTCTGGGGCATGGAAGATCTGATCCGCCGCCAGCCCGGCGTGCTCGACACCCGCGTCGGCTACACGGGCGGCTCGAACGACCACGCGACCTACCGCAACCACCCCGGTCATGCCGAGGCCGTGGAGATCGTGTTCGACCCGACGAAGACCACGTATCGCGACATCCTCGCGTTCTTCTTCCAGATCCACGACCCGTCGACGAAGGATCGTCAGGGCAACGACATCGGCTCGAGCTACCGTTCGGCGATCTTCCCGCTCAGCCCCGAGCAGGAGTCCGTCGCGCGCGACACGATCGCCGACGTCGACGCCTCCGGTCTCTGGCCGGGCAAGGCCGTCACCACGATCGAGCCCGAGGGCCCGTTCTGGCAGGCCGAGGAAGAGCACCAGGACTACCTGCTGAAGTACCCGAACGGCTACACCTGCCACTTCCCGCGTGCGGGATGGGTGCTGCCGAAGCGGGAGAGCGCGACAGTCTGACACTGGTCGGTCCGTGGGCCCGTCGAAGGCCCTCGCCTCTCAAGGCGGGGGCCTTCTTCGTGCCCGGGCCCGACCAGGCGCAACGGGGGCCGACACGCCAGATGTCGGACGGATCCGCATGGAACGTCCGACATCTGGCGTGTCGGCCCCCGATGTGAGTCCCGCGAGTCCGCTCACCGGCGGCCCGGTCAGCCCTCCGCGAGAAAGTCCAGCGCCGCTTCCTTGAAGTCGCGAGACCCCGGGGCGTTGAAGTGGTTCCGGTTCGGGATCTCGAAGAAGCGCCCGTCGTGCGCGGCGGATGCCAGGGCCCGCGAGCCCTCGATGATCGCGTCCTGCGACCCGGTGGCGAAGAGGATCGGCCGCGCCGGGGCATCCGCCGGATCCGGGTCGATCGTGCCTGAGGCCCGCATCCCCTCCGCCAGTGCGACGAGCGCCTGCAGGTCGTTCCCCGGCACCCGCTCCGTCAGTGCGATGTAGTTCTGCGTGGTCTGGTCGGCGACCGGAGTGCCCTCTGCGATGTACGCGCGCACCTGGTCGAGGTCCAGACGAGCGAGCGGGATGCCGTCGGGCACACCGCCGAGCACCGCCCGGCCGATGCGGTGCGGCAGGTCGCGCACGACCTCCCAGCCGACGCGGGCCCCGAGCGAGTAGCCGACATAGAACGCGTCGTCGACGAGATACGCGTCCATGACGGATTCGACGTCGGTCACGAGCGTGCGGATGCGGTAATCATCCGGCTGATGCGGTTTCTGACTCTGCCCGTGACCGCGCTGGTCCAGGGCGAGCACGCGGTACCCGGAACGGGTGAGCTCGCGCACCCAGCCGGTGAGCACCCAGTTGTCGCGCGCGTTCGACGCGAAGCCGTGCACCGTGACCACGACCGGGGCGTCGAGATCGCCCCAGGTGTACGTCGCGAGGCGCGTGCCGTCGGCCGCGTACACCTGCTGGGGGTCGGGCATGCTGGTCAGGTCGGAGAGAGGGACGGCCACGGCATCCATTCTGGCCCTCTCGGCCCTCACTCGGACTCTGCAGCGCCCGTCGTGACGGATGCGAGCTCAGCCGCGGCGAGCGAAAGGTGCTTCGGCAGCACGCGGCGCAGCGCGGCGAGGATGCTCTCCGCCGAGGTGCCGCTGAACACGTACACCGGGCCGCGCGCTCCCGCATAGGTCTCGTCGTGCCATCCGATGCGTCCGGAATCGAGCGCAGCCTGCAGTGCGGCGGTGAGGGCGACGAGGTCGACCGAGAGAGCGTCGCCGAGGTTCGTACGCAGCAGCACGTACTCCGTCGATCCGACGGGATGCTTCACTCCGTCGACGGACACCCACGATCCCCTGGCGATGCCGTTGCCCTCCAGCACGCCGAGGAGTCCGGCGGTGACGCGGTCGACGTCAGCCGTCGTGATCTCGAGCTCGATGTCCGAGGAGATCGGCTCGCCCTCGGGCGACAGCGCGGTGCCGCCGCCGATGATGCGCGTCGTCGCCCCGAGCTGCGGCAGCAGCGTCCCGACGATCCCGTCCTCCTGCGCGTGCCTCGTGTGCGGTGTCATCGGCTGGGCGAAGTGGATGGTCACGGGGTGCGCGGAGGCTCTGGGTCTGCGCGAGAAGAAGGCCATGCCGTCACGGTACTGGGGCTCGCAGGCGGCTCGCGCCGCATACCGGAATGCCTGCTCTGAGCGCCGCCCCACAGATCACGGCTGCCTTCGCAAGCGGGACGATCTGGGGTGGACTCGGCCGAGCAGCGCTTGCCTGCGCTCTGGGGAGGTAGCAGCGAATGGCGACCAACGGTGACGTGCAGAAACGACTTGCTGAGGTCGACCGTAGTATTGCGGTCCACCCACTTGCCTCGACTCCGGTTCGCGAAGCTTTCGCCGTGATCGAGAGGCACGGCAAAGAGCATAGGGACGCCATCTCCCTAGAGCTGCACGAGCGCAACCTCCCGAGCCTCGATGAACTGGGAAGGCTTCAGCTCAGAACGAGTTTTCGGTGGTGGAGGCTCCACCGGAGTCGTCGATCATTACTGAAAAAGCTCGGGCGCGAAGTCGAGTGAATCGGTCTCGCACCCTGGCGAGCCTGAGATACCGAGGTGTCAGACGGCATGATCACCGCCGACCAACCACAACCGAGGAGGCCGACTTGATCAACGTATCGGGATGGTCCAATAGCGCGCGGGATACAGGCTCGTGTACGAGTCGGTCCACGAGCCGCTGCGCGACGTAGACGCTTCGCCGCCAATATCCACCCAGATGGTGACAACTCAACAGATGCGTGAGCTGGCCGTCGCGAGTCGAGATCCGGACGGTTCCGTCCTTTGGCGAGATGTGAGGGTCGTCCTGCATGAAGAGGGTGATACTGGAGAGGATCAGGCCGGAAACAGCACCCGGGAATCGGAACTTCGTCACGGGAAGCTCGAGTTGGACGCCGGTGATACCGTCCCAGTCGTGGGACACCCGAAGCTCGTCCGCGAACTGATAGCGGATCTCATCTCGCGTGAGCGCAAGATGTCCGCGGGTGGGGTCGCCCACCACAAGGATCTGACGGTGCGCTTGAAGCGGGCCGAATCTGCTCACAGCCAGATCTCCTTCATGTCGTGCGGGGAGCGAGCGGATGCTGCGCGGCAGGGCCGAACCCCGCCGCGCAGCATCCTCAGCCGATTCAGACGGTGCGGCGCAGGGCCTCGCCGAGCGCGGCATCCACGTTCGTCCAGTACTGGAAGAACCGCTCGCGGATCTCGTCGATCGTGATCGCCCTGCCCTGTCCGGTCAGGGTCTCGAGGAACCGGGCGCGCTGCTCGTCGTCGAAGACCGTGCGGTACAGGGTGCCGGCCTGACCGAAGTCGTCGTCGTCGAGGTGCAGGGTCGCGGCGGCCCGCATCAGCTCGCCGTCGGTCTCCCAGGTCGCCTCGACACCCGCGAGCGGGTCGGCCTCGGGTCCGCCCGCGGCGCCGAACGAGTTCGGCGTGTAGGTGCGGTGCTCGGCCGGGTTCGACTGGTACCGCATCTGGCCCTCGTGCATGTAGTTGCGCACTTCGGCCGCGTGCGGCTGGTTCACCGGCAGCTGGTTGTAGTTCGCGCCGATGCGGTACCGCTGGGCGTCCGAGTATGCGAAGACGCGGGCCATGAGCATCTTGTCGGGCGAGATTCCCGTGCCGGGCACCTGGTTGCCGGGGGAGAACGCCGCCTGCTCGATCTCGGCGAAGAAGTTCTGCGGGTTGCGGTTCAGCGTGAACGTGCCCACCTTGATGCGCGGGTAGTCCTTCTTCGACCAGGTCTTGGTGAGGTCGAACGGGTTGAAGCGGTACTCCTTCGCCTCGTCGTACGGCATGACCTGCACGAAGACGTCCCACGAGGGGTAGTCGCCCGTGTTGATCGCGTCGAACAGGTCGCGACGGTAGAAGTCGGCATCCGATCCGGCGAGCTCCTGCGCCTCGGCGGCGCCCATCGCCTCGACGCCCTGCTTCGACAGGAAGTGGTACTGCACCCAGAAGCGCTCGCCCGCCGCGTTGACCCACTGGTACGTGTGCGAGCCGTAGCCGTTCATGTGCCGCCAGCTGCGGGGGAGGCCGCGGTCGCCCATCAGGTAGGTGACCTGGTGGGCGGTCTCGGGGGAGAGCGTCCAGAAGTCCCACTGCATGTCGGCGTCGCGCAGTCCCGAGTCGCCGAGGCGCTTCTGCGAGTGGATGAAGTCGGGGAACTTCATGGCGTCGCGGAGGAAGAAGGTCGGGGTGTTGTTGCCGACGATGTCGAGGTTGCCCTCGCTCGTGTAGAACCGCAGCGCGAAGCCGCGCACGTCGCGCCAGGTGTCGGGGGAGCCCTGCTCGCCGGCGACCGAGGAGAAGCGCAGCAGCGTCTCGCTCACGGCGCCGGGCTGGAAGGCTGCCGCGCGGGTGTAGGCCGAGACGTCTTCGGTCACCTCGAAGGTGCCGAACGCGCCGCCGCCCTTGGCGTGCGGGTTGCGCTCCGGCACGCGCTCGCGGTTGAAGGAGGCGAGCTTCTCGACGAGGTAGCGGTCGTGCAGGACGGTGGGGCCGTCGGCGCCGACGGTGAGCGAGTGCGCGTCGCTCGGCGCCGGCGTTCCGGTCTGCGTCGTGGTGGCGGGCTTCGCCGGGATGTGCGGGTTCGTCATGTTCTTCTCCTTCTGCGCGCAGGCGCGACGAATACCCCTGCCCGGGCGGGCAGGCGGGCGCGTCTCGCTACTGCGCGTCGTTCTGGCAGCTGGGGCAGAGGCCCCAGAAGGTGACTTCGGCTGTCTGGACGGTGAAACCCCCGGCCGAGGACGGGGTGAGGCACGGCGCCTCGCCGACGACGCAGTCCACATCGCCGACCGCACCGCACGAGGTGCAGACGACGTGGTGATGGTTGTCGCCGATTCGCCGCTCATAGAGGGCTGCGGAGCCTGCCGGTTCGATCCGGCGGATGAGGCCCGCCGTCGTCAGGTCCGCGAGGATGTTGTGCACCGACTGGATCGACGTGGTCGGGAGCACGTCGGAGACCGCGCGGTAGAGCCGCTCGGCATCCGAATGGGCCAGGGAGTCCAGTGCCCCGAGAACGGCGACGCGGCCCGCGGTCGCCCTCAGTCCGGCGTCGTGCAACACCGTGTCGAGGTTGGTCTCCATGTCTTCGACCCTACACGTCTTTTGAATGATTCAAAACAAGGATGCCGGCATATCGGTGCTAGCCTCCCAGCAAACTTTCAGGTATATGTATCAGCTATGGACTCCATCACCAGTCAGGCCGACCTGACCTCGCTCTACGGCACGTACGGCGTCATCAGCATCGTCATCTACGTGATCATCGCGATCGCTCTCTGGAAGGTGTTCACGAAGGCGGGTGAGCCTGGATGGCTCGCGATCATCCCCATCGTGAACGTCTTCGTGCTCGTCAAGATCGCCGGATTCTCGATGTGGCTGGGGCTGCTGTACCTCATCCCCATCGTCAACATCATCCTGCACATCATCGTCGCCCTGCGCGTGGGCAAGGCCTTCGGCAAGGACACGGTGTTCTCCGTCTTCCTGCTCTGGCTGCTCTCGGTGATCGGATACCTGATCCTCGGCTTCGGCTCGGCGACGTACGACCGCTCGCGCATCGCCTGAGATCCCTTCCGCCCGTCGAAGACCCCCGCAGCCGTCGGCTGCGGGGGTCTTCTCTGCGTGCGGGGCTCAGGACTCCGACGGAGCCAGAGGCAGCTCGCGTCCGTAGTTCCACGACAGAATGGCCGGCTGTTCGCGGTAGTAGCTGAGGACCGACACCGATCCGGCATCCAGGCTGATCTGCGCGCCGAAACGCGGAGCCTGTCGCAGGAACACGGCGGTCAGGATGCGCAGGAAATGGCCGTGTGCGACGAGCGCCACATCTCCGTCGACCAGGGCTGGGAGCACACGCGTCAGCACGCGCGACGCCCGCGCGGCGACCTCTTCGACCGTCTCTCCCGGGGTCTTCCCGCGGATCACGCCATGGGTGAAGGCGCTCCAGTTGTAGCCGAGCTCTTCACGGATGTCCTTCGTCGTGCGACCCTCGTATCCGCCGTAGTCCCATTCGACGAGGAGCGGATCCACCTCCGCGTGCAGCCCCGCGAGCTCGGCGGTGCGCCGGGCACGCTGCAGCGGCGAGGTCAGCACGAGCGAGAAGTCGTAGTCGGCGACGAGTTCGCCGGCGCCCCGGGCCAGGTCCTCTCCGCGCGGGGTCAGCGGGACATCGGTCAGCCCCGTGTGCAGCCCCGCCCGCGACCACTCGGTCTCGCCGTGGCGCAGGAGCACGAGCTTCCCTGTGGGGTTGTCGGGCGTGGGGCGGTCGGGCAGCGGATCGTTCGTGGGCACACCGCAACCGTAGCCTCGACGCCGCCCACCGGAACAGCCTCGCCTCAGCGGGTGACCGTGAAGCCCTCGCCGCGCACGCGCACCTTCCCGCCCTGCACGGCCTGGCCGCGCTGCGAGCCGTCGGCGTCGTACGACCGACCGGACCCGGGCGCGAGGGCCGCGACCCGCTCGTCGTGCCGTGCACCGTTCGCATAGAGCACCGCCGACCCTGACGTCGTCGCGTACACCGCGTTCACGACCTTCGGCTGGATGACCAGGGCGTCGAGCCGCACGTCGCCCCGGCTCGTGCAGCGCACCGTGACCGCCGAATCCGGAAGATCGCCGCCGAGCAGCTGGGGCACCAGCATCCCGTCGGCCTCGGTCAGGCCGCGATCGCCGACACCGCCCGCCGGGGTCTTCGTGGACCAGAGCTTGCGCCGTCCCTTGAACACCTCCCACACCGCGTCGCCGGCCTCCGCCGCCTGCCGCCAGATCAGTCCGTGCAGGATGCCGTCTGCCTCGGTGACATCGAACTCCGCCCACTCTCCGCGGGCCAGCCGCACGAAGGAGCCGCCCGAGAGGTTGCCCTCCCCGATCCAGGCACCGCTCGAAGGAGTCTCGACGACCGCGCCGGGCGAGAGCCGCGCCGTCTCAGCCTCGAGCACGCGCAGCCCCGAGAAGGAGGTCAGTCCGGTGATCGAGGTCGCGAGTTCGGCGATGCCGCGGTTCGCGTCGAGCAGCTGCATCGTGAGGAGCCCGTGGATGGTCGACTCGGCGCCGGAGTTCCGGTTCACGCGCCCGTCGGTCTCGACGCCGTCGAAGGTGACGCCCGTGGCCGGGTCGTACACGGGGACGCCGGCGGTGTTCGCGCCGAAGAACCAGCCGGCGGCGAGGCCGGCGAGCACGCGGTGCCCTTCGCCGCCCGCGGCGACCGCCCCCGCGACGCGACCGTGCGCGCCGTAGGCGATCTGCGCCTCGGCGGGGAGCGGCGCCCAGGCGTTGTGCGGTCCGCCGGAGGCGAGCACCTGGGGTGTGAAGCGTCCGGCATCCGCCATTGCCGCGGCGGTCCAGTCGCGTCGACGCAGCACGGCGCCTCCACGCGCCAGCGCCTCCGGAGCGGCGGCGCCCCAGGCATGCCAGAAGCCCAGCGAGCCGGTCCACGGCAGCACGGCGCCGAACGGCCAGCCCTTCGAGGGGTCGGTGGCCATCGCGGCCACGCCCTCGCCGTAGGTCTGCAGCGCCGTGCGGCTGCGGCCGTCTCCGGCTTCGGTCGCGGCCGCGAGGCCGAGCATGGCCTCGGCCGTGGCATCCGCGCCTCCGGCGATCAGCCACGCCGGCAGCTTCCGGCCGTCGCTCTTCACCCACTGCCCGGCACGGGACAGCGACTCGCGGCCGAGGGCATCGAGGCAGAGGTGCAGGCGGGCGAGCAGGAAGGCCGCGAAGTCGGCGTCGACGTCGCGGAAGGCGGCGTAGCCCTCGCCGAACGCCCAGACCGAACGGGCGAGCCAGTACGACTCGGCCGAGTCCGAGGGGTCGGGCAGCTCGACCGGGATCGCGCTGGGATTCAGCGTGCCGTCCTCCTGCTGCCACAGCACCACGCGACCGGCGTTCGGCCCGGCGGTCGTCTGCAGGAACGCGAGCGAGCGCAGCACGTCACGCGCCTCGTCGGCGGTCTGCGCGTCGCCGGTCGCCTTCCAGTCGCGCAGGAACACGATCGCCGCGCGGGCGATGTCGTCGGCGTTGTACGCGCCCTGCGTCCAGTACCCCGTGACCGCGTCGCGCGTGCCGCCGCCGACCGGACGGTAGCCGCCGGCGCCGTCGGTGTCGGCATAGGTCCAAGGTGCGCGGACGATCGGTCGCACGTCGATCCCGTAGGTCGTGTGCGTGTCGCTCGGCGTCACCGGAACCTCGGCCAGCAGGAACCGCAGGTGGGCGAGGTTCGTCAGCCGGGGTCGCCGCGCGGCCTCGAGGGGAAGCGTGCCGGCCGCACCGATGGCCGGGGTCGCCGAGCCGAAGGCGGCATCGACCGGGAGGAGGGCGAGGGCGGATGCTGCCGCCGCAATGGTCAGGAACGAGCGTCGTGAGGTGTCCATGTCATCACTTCTTCGTGCTGTCGGTGGATCGGGGGTGGATCAGGCGGTTCCGGTTCCGGTCTCGCGGAGCGCGCGGCCCCACGGCTCGGCCGGGTCGTGGATGGCGACGGCCAGCGTCGTGTCGGACTGTCCGTAGTAGGCGAACCACTTGTCCTGGAACTTCACCAGCCCCTCCACGAAGGTCACGTTCGAGACGAGCCCGTGCATGTCTTCGAACGTCTGCGGTCGCAGCCAGGGCTCCTGCAGGCGGGCGATGACCTTCGTGGGCTCGTCGGGGTCGATCGCGATCTGGCCGCAGCGATAGTCGACGTCGACCGAGCCGTCGTCGTTCACGACGCGGGTGGCGCCGTTCGTGAGGAACAGCAGCAGCCCGTTGTCGGTCACGACGGGGGAGGTGCCGATCTCGACGAGCGCCTCGTCCCAGGTGCCGGGCGTGGGCGAGTACATCGGCTCGGTGTCGGCGGTGCCCGGGGTCCAGTGGATCAGGTCGTCGCTGGTCGCCCAGTAGATCGCACCCTCGCCGAAGTACATCCACCACTTGCCGTGCATCTGCTGCGGCACGATGACCCCGGCCTTCGACCAGTTGAACCCGCGCGGATCCATGGTCTTGAAGGTGTCGAAGTCGTCGAACAGCGGACCGTGCTTGGTCCAGGTGCGCAGGTCGGTCGACGTCGCCAGGCACAGCTGTGCGCTGCGACGGTCCCAGCCCGTGTAGGTGAGGTAGTAGGTGCCGTCGATCAGCGCGATGCGCGGGTCCTCGCAGCCGTAGGTCTCGTAGTCCTCGGACGGCGACAGGATCGGCGCATCCTCGCGGGTGAAGGTCACGCCGTCACTCGAGCGGGCCAGGCCGATGTGGGAGATGATGTCGTCGGCGTGCGCCCGGTAGAGCAGCACCACCTCGTCGCCGTCGACGATCGCCGCCGGGTTGTAGAGGTTCGCCGATTCCCAGCTGTCGCCGCGAGGACGCAGGATGGGGTTTCCCTCGTAGGGGGTGAACGGACCGAGGGGGAAGGAGGCTCCGGAGAACATGGATGCCCTTTCTGGGTGGACGGCTTCTGGCTGGACGGCGGGTGGTCAGCCCTTGACGGCTGCGCCGAGGTCGGTGGCGCGGAAGAACCGCTGGAAGACGATGAACAGGATGACGACGGGGAACGCCAGCGCAGTCGCTCCGGCGAGGATGGCCCCGTTCGGGTTCGCGGTGGACTGCGCCACGTTCGAGATGTAGTTCGCGAGAGACACGGCGAGCGGCTGCAGCGTCGCATCCTTCGTGATGAGGAAGGGCCAGAGGAACTCGTTCCAGGGGCCGATGAACGTGACGAGCACGACCGTCACCAGCACGGGTCGGATGAGGGGGATCGCGACCGACGTCAGCAGGCGGATCTCGCCGGCCCCGTCGATCCGCGCCGCCTCGAAGATCTCCACGGGCAGCGCCTTGAAGAACTGCACGAAGATGAACACGGCGGTCGTGTTGATGAGGAAGGGCAGGATCATGCCCATGTACGAGTCGCCGAGCCCGTAGCTGCGGGTGATCTGCACGTAGAGCGGGATCATCAGCAGCTGGAACGGCACCATCTGCACGAGCAGCATGAGCACCCAGACGACGCCGCGTCCGCGGAAGTCGAGACGGGCGATGGCGTACCCCGCGAGCAGTCCGAAGACCACGGTGCCGAGCAGCACGCCAGCCGTGAAGATCAGCGAGTTCAGCAGGGAACCCGCCAGGTCGATCCGCGAGTCGATCGCGATGAAGTTGTCGACGGTCCACCCGCTGGTCGGGAAGAGCTCGTTGGGCGCATTCGTCGGACTCTCCTGGAACGCCCCGACGATCATGAAGTAGAACGGGAAGGCGAATCCGATCGCCGCCACCGCGAGCAGCACGATGCTGAGGATGCGTGGGGCCTTGCTTCTGCGTTTCATCATCGCTCCCTGGTCGCGCGGTTCGCCGCGAGCGACAGCATCCCGACGAGGATCACGAGGATCATGCCGATGGCCGCCGCGGTGTCGGGGTTCTGCTGCTGGATGCCGAGCTGGTAGATGAGCAGCACGGGTGTGGACGAGGCGCCGTCCGGGCCGCCGCCGTTGGTGAGCAGGTACGGCTCGGTGAAGAGGTTCGCGCCGGTGATGATCGACAGGATCAGCACGAGCGTGGTGGCGCTGCGCACCCCGGGAACCGTCACGTGCAGGAAGCGCTTGAACGCTCCGGCGCCGTCGGTCTCGGCCGACTCGTACAGCTCCTTCGGCACGTTCTGCAGCGCGGCCAGGTACAGCAGGATGTAGAAACCCAGCTGCTTCCACGTCACGTACAGCGCGATCATCGGCATCGCGAGACCGCTGTTGACGAGCCACGAGGGATCGGGGGCGAGCGGGCCGAGGATCGTGTTGATCAGGCCGTTACCCGAGAACAGCAGCATCCACACGCCGACGAGCGAGACGCTCGCCGTCAGGTACGGAACGTAGAACGCCACCCGGTAGGCGGCCACCCAGCGGATGCCGGTGTTCAGGGCCGCGGCGAGCACGAGCGACAGCACCGCGGTCAGCGGCACGTTGATGACCAGGAACACGAGCGTGTTGCGGAACGAGCCCAGCACGCGCGGGTCGGTGAGCACCGTGACGAAGTTCTCGAACCCCACGAACGGGCGATCGGGTTCCGTTCCCGGCGCGGTGAAGAAGTAGTCGTGGAAGGCGATGTAGACGGCGAACGCGAGCGGATACGCGAAGATCGCGATCACGAACACGAAATACGGCAGCGCGAACAGGCCGCCGATCGGTTGCGCACCCAGCCATCGGGTGCGCAACCGCCGGTTGTCGGTCATCAGATCACTCGGCGACGAGCTCGTCGATCTTGGACGAGGCGTTCTTCAGGAAGTCGTCGATCGAGTCCTTGCCGAAGATCACCGCGGGGGAGTACGCGTCGCGGAACGCCTGCCACGCCTCGACCGAGTTCGGGATGCTGGGCACATCGGCGGTCGCCTCGGCCTGCTCGGCGAACGCGACGTAGTTCGGGTTGGCCTCGAAGTAGTCCGCGAACGACCCGGTGAGGTCGGTGCGCATCGGCATCTGGCCGGTCGCCTCGAGGAACTGGCCGTCGCTCTCGACGCTCGTGGAGAACTTCAGGAACTCCCATGCGGTGCCCTGGTTCTCGCACGCGGTGAACATCGACACGCTCTTCGAGTCGGCGAAGGTGACCGGGTTCTCGCGGCCGTCGCTGGTCGGCACCGGCATGAAGCCCACGTCGACGGTGTCGGCGTAGGACGGGATCGCCCAGGGCCCTGCGAGCTGCATCGCGGTCGTGCCCGCCGACATGGCGTCGTCGGTCGCGGCCTCGTTCGGCGCCAGCTTGTCCTTGTAGATCGTCGCCCAGAACTCGGCGACCTCGCGGCCGGCATCCGAATCGATCGTCGCCTTGCCGTCTTCGACCAGCATGGTGCCGTCGGTCTCGGCGAGGTAGAGCGGGTAGTAGTCGAACCACGGCTGGTAGAACTCGCTGGTCGGCGCCGGCCAGATCGCGCTCTGCACGCCCGAATCGACGATCTTCTGCGCACCCTCGAGGAACGCGTCGTACGTGTTCATCTGCGGGTTCTCGGGGTCGATGCCCGCGGCCTCGAACAGCGCCTTGTTGTACATGACCATGACAGGGTTCGACTTCCACGGCAGCTGGTAGAAGCTGCCGTCGGTCGAGTACGACTCGACGTCGCCGCCGCGCTCGGTGATGTAATCGCTGCCGCCCTCGATGGTGCTGAGGTCGACGAGACCGCCCTGCTTGACCCAGCCCGAGACCGCGGCGGGTGCCACGTTGTAGACCAGGCACGGGGCGGTGCCCGCGGTGATCGCGGCGGTGATGGCCTCTTCCGACGAGGAGCCCGCGGGGATCTCCTGCGCGGTCACCTTCTCTTCGGGGTGCTCGGCGTTCCAGGCCTCGACGACGGCCTTGCCCCACTCGACCTCCTGCTCGTTGTTCGAGAGCCAGACGTCGATGGGGCCGGTTCCCTCGGCCGCGCCTTCGCCGCCTCCTCCGCCGCCTCCGGCGGAGCATCCGGTGGCGATGAGCGCGACAGCGCCGATGAGCGCTACTGCACGGATCTTCTTCATGGTGTCCTCCTCGACACGGTGGGTCACTCTGTTGCGGGTGATGCGGATGCCGACGGCGCGGTGCTCTCGCGGAAGTGCACGACGTTGCAGTCGACGATCTCGGTGCGCGGGTGCGCCCCGAGGATGACTTCCCGCAGGATGCGGGCGGCGGCGCGACCACGCGCCGCCGGGTCCGACGAGACGCTGGTCAGCGCCGGAGAGAGGTGGGCCGACAGGTGGTCGTCGTCGAACCCCGAGATGGCCAGGTCCCGGGGGATCGAGAGCCCCTGCGAGCGGGCGTATGAGAGGCCGGCGATCGCCATCGTGTCGTTCGAGTAGAGGATGGCGGTGGGGCGCTCGGGCAGTGCGAGCAGCTCCTCCGTCAGATCACGGCCGCTGGCGGCGGTGAAGTCGCCCTCGCGGAGCAGCTCGTCGCCGCCGATCTCGGCGACGTAGGCGTCGGCGCGGGCGCGCGAGTGCACGTAGTCGAGGGGGCCGGAGACGTGGGCGATGCGCTGGTGCCCGCCGGCGCGGAGGTGGGCGATGATCTCGCGCACCGGTGCGGCGTCGTCGGTGCGCACGCACGAGAACGTGGTCGGCTGGTCGTAGGCGCCGACCAGCACCGTGGGCAGTCCGAGCTCGTCGAGAAGCGGCACGCGCCAGTCGTCGGTGCGGAGGTCGAGCAGCAGGGCGCCATCGGCGCGCCCGTGGCTGAGGGTGCGGTAGGCGCGCTCCTCGGCGTCACGGCCGGGCACGACCTGCAGCAGCAGGGCCGTCTCGGTCTCGGCGAGCACCGACTCGACGCCGGCGATGAAGGCCGGGAAGAAGGAGTCGTTCGCGATGACCTCGGGATCGCGGGCCAGCACCACGGCGACGGCGTTGGCGCGGCGGGTGGCGAGCGCCCTGGCGCTCTGGCTCGGCACCCAGTCGAGCTTCTCGGCGGCGGCCAGGACCTTCGACCTGGTCTCTTCGGAGATGGGGCGATTGCCGCTGAGAGCGTGGGAGACCGTCGCCTTGGTCACGCCGGCCTCGCGGGCCACGTCGGCGATCGTCGTGCGGCTCATGCCACCTCCTCGTGGATCTCGCACCGGTGGTCACGCTCGAGGCGTTGAACCGGTTTGATCGAGTGTAAACCGGTTTGACGCGCGAAGTCAACGGCTCCCTCACCTCTCGAATCGCGCAAATGGTCGCGAATCGTCGCCTGAACCGGCCAGTTGCGCGATTCGAAACGCGGCGTCAGGCCGCGGCGTCCCACCAGTCGAGCACGCGCGTGCCGAAGAGGGTGAGCCAGCGCGACGGCTCGCCCTCGGGGGAGTCGACCGCGAACCAGACGCGGCCGGGCAGCGGCTCCCCCTGCAGCCAGGTGCCGTCGGGCTGCCGCGCGGCGCGGACCACCTCGATCGCATCGGCGAGCCGCGGGTCGGGAGGAGTCCCGTCGCGCAGCGCCGCCGCCCGGAAGTGGTCGAGCGCGTTCAGCGCGCTGTACTGATGCCGGTGCGGATAGGTGAAGTGCGAGACGAACCCGCCGACCTGCTCGCCGGTCGACTCGCGGTGCAGCAGGCGCCGCCGCAGCAGGTACGCCTCGCCGCCGTGGCGCGCATCCCGCACGGAGGCATCGCCGGTCAACCGCTCGTAGTCGAGCAGGCCCCGCACCGCATTGAGCGTCGAATGGAACGACGACCGCGTCGACCGGCCCTCCTCCGCCTCGCAGTTCCAACCGCCGTCGGCCAGGCGATGATCCACGAACCACCGCGCGAGCTCGCTCATGTCGACGCCGAGCCACGCGCCGGCCGCGAGGGTGTACGCGTTGATGCAGACGTCGACCTCGCCTCCCCAGAACGGCAGGTCGTCATACTCCCAGTGGCAGTTCGCCGCCAGCTTCTCGACGGTCCCCTCGAGCGCAGCGGCATCCACACCCCACTCGCGGAGGTCTTTGAGCGACCAACTGGTCGCGACCCACGGCTGTCCCGGCGCCTCGGCTTCGGGGGTGCCGAAGAAGCCCCCGGGAAAGTGCGCGCCTCCTGCCCACTGCCCATCGGCATCCTGTCGGGAGAGCAGCGCCGCGCCGAAGCCCTCGGTCGTCACGCGCGCCCTGGTGGCCTCCCACACCTCCGGTGGAGCATCCGTCAGATCGCGCTCGACCTGCCAGCGCACGGAGGGGTCTGAATCGAGCATCCAGTCGAGCACCGCGGGCGTGAGCGTCATGCCGGCACGCTACTCGGCACAGCCGACTCGGGGAAGGCCTCAGGCGAAGCGGGTCCGCTGGACCAGACGCGTGCGGATGTCGAACAGCTCGTTGCCGCCGATGACCCGGGACCCCGGCATCCCCTTCCGAAGGAGGAGGGGCAGCGCGCTGCGCCGGACCACCGCCACCGGGAGCCCGCGGATGCTGCCGAGCGGCGTGACCGCCTGAGACAGGTCGTCGTCGGGCAGGGCGACGATCGCGCCGCTGAATCGCACGCGCGCGGTGCGTGCGACCACGTTGATCTGGGCGAGCAGCGTCGTGACGGGCGCCCGGTGCCCGAGGCTCGGACCGGTGATCTCCCCGCGTCGGAACCCGACCACGCCGCCGAAGTCCGCCGACATCACGCCGTAGAGGCCCGAGGGACCGAGCACGATGTGGTCGAGTCGGTCCGCGGCATCCGTCGTCTGCACATCGGATGCCGAGACGGCCACGCCGTGCCACAGCGTGAATCCCATGCCGAGACCGGCGACGGCCTGTGCCGTGCCCTCCTCGGCGAGCGCGTCGGCGAGCAGACGCTTGAGCTCACGCGGGGCCGCACGTACGAGAGCAGGGGCGTACGGATCGGGCACATCCTCGCCGGCCCATTCCTGCAGCAGGGAGACGTATCGCGCCCGCCGCCACGCACCGGGCTCGCCGTACGACTTCGGCTTCGGCCTTCCGTCCGTGCGCGCGGCCGGTGCGCGCCATCCGCCCCACTCCGTCTCGACGCCGATGCCGTGGCTGCGGTCGTAGGCCGCCCGGCCCTCGGGGGTGCCGACCAGCTCCCACGCGCGCTGCACCCGGATGAACACGGCCGCATCACCGCCGGTGTCGGGGTGCGTCTGCCGCAGTCGCAGTCGATACGCCCGCCGCAGGGCGTCATCGGCGCTCGTCGACGAGACGCCGAGCACTTCGTACGCCGACGCCGAGAGCGGACTGTCGAACATCGCGCTCCTTCCGCCGCCGCAGCATCCAGGGTATTGCGTCGGCAGCGGTGCTCCGGTCGCACTTCGTGCCGCTTCACCCGCGCGCGGGCGGCAGGAACTGCGACCGGAACGACTGCCGGCGGCAGGAACTGCGACCGGAACCGGCGACCGCTGTCAGCGGTCGAGGAAGCTCATCTGCTGCGGGTTGTACCGGTCGCCGGCGACGCCGACCCGGTCGGCCAGCCGGTCGAGGTCGGCGACCTCGTCGGCCGACAGCGCCACGGCGGTCGCTCCCGCATTCTCGGCGATCCGCGACGTGCGCCGGGTGCCGGGAATCGGCACGATCCAGGGCGCGCGAGCGAGCAGCCACGCCAGGGCGATCTGGCCGGGGGTGGCGTCCTTCGTCGCGGCGAGGTCGGCGACCTGACGCACGAGCGCCTGGTTGGCTGCGCGGTTGTCCTCCGTGAAGCGGGGGATCGTGCCCCGGATGTCGCCGTCGGCGAAGGTCGTGTTCTGGTCGACGGTGCCGGTGAGGAAACCTTTCCCGAGTGGGCTGAACGGCACGAAGCCGATCCCCAGCTCGCCGAGCACCGGGAGGATGTCGGCTTCGGGATCGCGCGTCCAGAGCGAGTACTCGCTCTGGAGGGCGGTTACCGGCTGTACGGCGTGGGCGCGGCGGATGGTGGATGCCGACGCCTCCGAGAGTCCGAAATGACGCACCTTGCCCTCGGCGATCAGTTCGGAGACCGTGCCGGCGACGTCTTCGATGGGCACCTCGGGGTCGACGCGGTGCTGGTAGAAGAGGTCGAGCACGTCGGTGCGCAGCCGCCGGAGCGACTCCTCGGCGACTCGCCGGATCTGCTCGGGTCTGCTGTCGAGACCGACGCTGCGACCGTCCTCGATGCGCCAGCCGAACTTGGTGGCGATCACGACGTCGCCGCGGATCGGCTCGAGGGCCTCGCCGACCAGTTCCTCGTTGACGTAGGGGCCGTAGACCTCAGCGGTGTCGAAGAACGTGACGCCGTGATCGAGTGCAGAGCGCAGCACGCCGATCATCTCGGCCCGGTCGCCGGGGTTCGGCCCGTAGCTCTGCGACATGCCCATGCAGCCGAGTCCGACCGCCGAGACCTCGAGGCCCTGTCCGAGAGTGCGGAGGTGCATGAGGGTTCCTTCCTTCGGGGAGCGGCCGCCGGCGCGACCGTGCGATCGACGCTACGCGCCTCCCCTCCGTCGAGGGAGGGCCTGGCGGAACCCCTCTCGCCGCCGGATCGACCGAATGATGGAGGCGCCGGAGGCGGGCCGGGGGAAGAATGTGAGGATGCCGTCCACCGAGCCGTCGCACCGCCAGCCCGCGCGCAGGTGGGCGTCCCTGGTCGGGTCGATCCGCATCGGGCAGGCGGTCATCACGGTCGTGCTGCTCGTGATCGGGGCGCTGCGTGCGGCGGCCGACGGCATCCCGCTGCCCTGGGTGCTCGCGCTCTCCCTCGTGTTCCTCGGCTGGTACAGCGGCGGGCTGCTGCTCAGCGGACGCACCGCCGACCGGCGGCTGGCGACCTGGTGGCTGCTCGGCCTGACGCTGATCTGGCTCGGGGCCGTCGCGGTCTCGCCCGAGTTCGTGTGGCTCGCGTTCCCCCTGTGGCTGCTCGCCGGTTTCGTGATGCGCATGAGATGGGCGCTGCTGCTCAGCGCCGCCGTTCTCGCGGTCGTCATCGCCGCGCCCCTGCTCCACACCGGCACGACGAGCTATGCCAACGTGATCGGTCCCGTGGTCGGCGGGGTCTTCGCGGTCGGCATCTCCCGCGGCTACCTCGAGCTCGTGCGCGACGGCCGCGAGCGGCGACGGCTGATCGCCTCGCTGGTCGCGACGCAGGAGGAGATGGCGGCGCTGCAGGACGAACTCGCCCGCACTCAGCGCGAGTCGGGTGCGAGCGCCGAGCGCACCAGGGTCTCGCGCGACATCCACGACACCGTCGCCCAGAGCGTCTCCTCGATCGGGATGCTGGCGCGCTCGGCCCTGGAGACCGACGACCAGGCGCAGAGCACCCGCGCGCTCACGCAGATCGGCGCGCTCGCCGCCGAGGGGCTGGCCGATGCGCGACGCATCGTCGACGCCCTGATGCCTGCCGAGCTCGAGTCGAGTGCGCTCGGCGACGCTCTCGCGCGCATGCTCGAACGCCTAGCCGAGGAGACCGGGATCACGGCGACGCTGCATGCGGATGACGACCTGCCGTCGCTCGGCCTCGACGTCGAGGTCGCACTGCTGCGGACCGCGCAGTCGGCTCTCGCGAACGTCCGCTCCCATGCGGCAGCAACCCGGGTCGTGGTCACCCTCGCCGACGCCGGCGACGCGGTGCGCCTCGACATCGTCGACGACGGGGTCGGCTTCGACGCGACGCGGTGGGACGCCCAGGGCGGGCCGGGCAGCACGGGCGGCGGCTACGGACTGCGGTCGATGCGCGCGCGGCTGCGCGAGCTCGGCGGGGGACTCGACGTGGAGAGCGCGCAGGGTGACGGCACCGCGCTCTCGGCGCATGTCCCGCTCCGCGGCGCTGCTCCGCGCAGGCAGGTCGGAGGCGACGGATGACTGCGGTGCGGGTGCTGCTGGTCGACGATCACCCCATCGTCCGCGCCGGTGTGCGCTCGCTGTTCGACCGACGCGACGACGTCGAGGTGGTGGGGGAGGCGGCATCCGGCGAGGAGGCCGTGCTGCTCGCCCGGCATCTGACGCCCGATGTCGTCCTGTGCGACCTCCGGCTGGGGGAGGGGATGGACGGCGTGCAGACGACGGCCGCCCTCCGGGCGCAGCATCCGGCTCCCGCCGTGATCATCCTGACCACCTTCGACCGCGACGCCGAGATCCTCGGGGCGATCGAGGCGGGAGCGGCCGGCTACCTCCTCAAGGATGTCGCGCCCGACGACATCGTCAAGGCGATCCGGCAGGCGGCATCCGGCGGGCTCGTCCTCGGTCCGGAACTCAGCGAGCGGGTCGGACAGGTGATGCGCGCACCCCGCGTGCGCCTGACCGAACGCGAGCGGGAAGTGCTCGCGCTGCTCGACACCGGCGCCTCGAACAGGGAGATCGCGAAGACCCTGTTCGTCACCGAGGCGACCGTGAAGACGCACCTCGTGCACGTGTTCGAGAAGCTCGGCGCCGACAGTCGCGCCCGCGCCATCGCCATCGCCCGCGACACCGGCCTGCTCTGACGTCCGCTCGGCGGCCGCGCTGCGGCATCCGCATCTCAACCGTTCGATGGATCCCCGCGACTGGCGCTGCGCCGAGGCTGGAGGAGACCCGAAAGGAACACCCATGCGCAGACTCTTCTTCGCCGCGTTCGCCTACATGATCGCGGGCGTCGCCTCCGGACTCTTCTACCGGGAGTTCACCAAGATCAACGACTTCCCGCAGGGGGAGTCGACGCAGCTCGGTCTCGTGCACACGCACCTGCTGGTGCTCGGCTTCGTGGTGCTCCTCATCGTGCTGCTGCTGGAGAAGGTGTTCGCGCTGTCCGAGAGCCGCCTCTTCGGCTGGTTCTTCTGGGTCTACAACGCCGGCCTCGTGCTGACCTCGGCGACGCTCGTCTGGCACGGCTCGCTGACGGTGCTCGGCCAGGAATCGTCGAAGATGATCGCCGGCATCGCCGGAACCGGGCACATCCTGCTCAGCGCCGGTATGGTGCTGCTGTTCCTGGCGCTCCGCAAGCGCCTGTTCGCCACGACGGGCGCCGCTTCCGAGGCGCCCGTCATGGCGCGCGTCTAGTCCGCCTCCACCGACTCGTCGCGCAGGTACCGGATGTGCGCCTCGTGGCGCTTCACGTGGTTCGGCGACTTCCGTACGAACAGCCAGGCCACGACCAGCAGCGCGAACCAGATCGGCGTGACGAGCAGCGCGGTCAGCGTGTCGGGCTGGGTGGTCAGGGCCCAGAGGATGAACACGAAGAACGCGAGCACGACGTACACCATGAACACCCCGCCCGGCATCCGGAACG
>JAESGH010000281.1_pt1 | contig 68821 bp, 73 predicted proteins | sample 9269641 | NCBI WGS metagenome assembly JAESGH01 (sample SAMN14515345, study PRJNA621665) | algae metagenome | isolation source: Phormidium tanganyikae FI6-MK23 and co-occurring heterotrophs from granitic... | place: USA: Fort Irwin, California | collected 1998-05-24 | reverse complement strand
CGGCGACCTCGAACGGCGCCCGCCTGCGGAAATGGGGGCGCTCATCGACCTTGCCCTCGCCTACGCGGTGACCTGCCACAAGTGCCAGGGCAGCCAGGCCGCGCGGGTCATCGTGCCGGTCTACCGATCGATGGTGCTGGATCCATCGTGGCTCTACACCGCAGTGACCCGGGCCGAGAGGCAAGTCGTCGTCGTCGGGGAACGGTCGGCGTTGGCGACCGCTCTGGAGAGGCCATGGGCATCCGACCGCCGGCGGGTCGGCTTCGATTGGGTAGGGATGTCCCCGCCCGCATCCCAGGTCGCCGTAGCCTGATCCCCGGAGCCGCCGTCGCGGCGTCCCGCGGTCATCGAGGCGCGGAGCCGGCAAGGGCGAAGAGCGCAGCGTCCCTTGCCGGCGAGCACCTCGGTGCAAGGGAAGGAGCCGGGGCGCGGCGCAGCGGGTCAGGCGGGCCCATGATCCCTGGTGAGCCCGGAGCGGCCTTCTGCGGCATCTGCGCGATTGTCGCTTTCGATCATCCCCATATCATAGGGCCATGACAGACGACGCAACGCCGAAGGGATGGCCGGACCGCTTCACGGACAACCAGTACGTGAGCTTCGACCCGCCTCTGTCCGTCGAGGCCGCCCGGTGGTGGAACGACCGCTTCCTCGAAACCGCCGGCCTGTTCCCGGAGCAGTTCGTCGACGCGATCGCTGACGGGGCTCCCGGCGCGATCCGTGGCGTGATCTCGAACCTGGATCATGAGGCCGAGATGTTCGAGATCGAGATCAGCGGCATCGCTCCCGACACCACGCGTCTCTTCCTGAAATCGAAGCGGTTCGAGGTCACGGAAGCCATCGCTCGCGACGGGGAGACGCAGGTCAACCCGGATCTGCAAGGCCGGGGCATCGGGACGGGGCTCATGATCAATCTCATCGAGCTCGGTCGGAAGATCGGCCTGGAAAGCATCGACATCGAGGCCGAGGACATCGGGCGCTACGCTTGGCTCAGTATGGGTTTCCTCCCGGACGAGACGTCGTGGCGTTTCCACATCGTGCCGTCGGCAACCCAGAAGATCGCACTCTGCCTCGCCCAAGGCGAGATCGACGAGGAAACGCACGCCGCGGTCGCCGCCGTGCTTGCACTGAAGGACAGACGGGCGGCGCGCGATCTCCTGGTCTTCACGCAAAGCGTGCCCGGGCCGGGCCCACAAGGCACGAATACGTCTGTGTCCCTGTGCAAGGCTATTATGCTACACCGAGGCACCAGATGGCTCGGTGCGTTCAGTTTCAGGGACACGCATGGGTTTGATCTGTTCGACACCTACAAGGAGGCTCACGATGTCGACCATCCGCGACCATGGTGACAGTCCTTCGGGTCTCTCCACATTCGACCCGATGCGGCACGAAAACTATAGGCGGACAGTCAGGGCCATCTCCGACCGCTTCCACCGGCTGAAGGGCATTCCACCGTTGCCACGGTTCGAAGACCGAGTGCCGCTCCCTCCTCGCGACGACGAGGAGCCCATTAGGCGAGGCCCCTTGCGTTGAGAACGCCGCGAGGCGATCATGCATCTACATACACACTGAACACAACCAGGGCGTATAAGGTTCAAATCCTCTCGCTCCGACCATTTTATTCCCTTCTTTCAGTAGATTAGAACAGCCGCCGTGCCGGCTGGCAGGTCCGGATTCGGACCGAAACGGTAGCGTGACTCTGCCGGTCCGCGAGATCGATTGGCGCAAGCAAGGCCACCAGTTGAAACGAAAGAAGCCCGGTCCGCAGAAGCGGAGCCGGGCTAGTTTTTTGGGGAGGAACGCCCGAAGGGCATGAGTACAATGGCAGGCCAGTGGGCTCCGGTCAGCCACACATAGGTGTTAACGCCATACGCCTGATGACTAGGGTCGCTGCGGGGCTGATGCCGGCCCCCGCTTGGCGATCTCGACCCGTGGCGCGATGAGCGCCGTTGCTGGCCCATAGGCTTTGCACGAAACCGGCTCGGGCGGCGCCAACGTGCGAACGCCTTCGCCAATTCCCGATATGCGGTCGCATGCTGTTCCGGTCAGCCAGAATCAGAACCGCCCTCCTGCTCGCCGCTTTCGCGCTCTCCGCTTGCGCGCAGGAGCCGACACCGCCCGTGACCTGCCACAGCCACAAGGTCAGCAATGGCGAGCTGACGGAGTGCAACTGATCCACCGGTGGGATGCCGCTCGCTCTGGGCCACGTCGGCGCGGAGCTTGGCGACAGCTTCTGGCTACGCGCTCGACCGCGAGGCAGGCTGAGCGCCTGGCGCAGGCGAGGGCAAAGCCGCCATGCCCCAGATCAGGCCGAGCATCAGGTAGAAATGCCGCCAGTGGTCGGTGTCGATCTGGAAGCCCTGCAGGATGGTGACGAACAGCACCGACCAGAGCACGATCGCATGGCCCTGCCAGGGCGTGCGCCGGAAGACGACGCGCCAGCCGGCGATGCAGGTCGCAGCGGTCAGCGCCAGATAGGCGAAGCCGCCGAGCCAGCCATAGGAAGCAAAGCCGTTGATGTAGACGTTGTGCGGGTCTTCCGGGAAATGGAAGCGGAAGCGCAGCGGCCCGAAGCCGTTCGGCAGGTCGAGCAGCATCGGCAGCGAGCGCAGCTGATTGCCGAAGCGGCCGGTGACGCCCTGGTCGTAGTCCTGGTCGAGATTGGCGCGCAGCTCGAAGATGGCGCGGATGTTCTCGAAGGAGAGCGCGATCAGGAGCGCCACGACCAGCAGCACCAGCATCACCAGCGTCAGGAAGACGATGCGGGCACGCTGCGCCGTGCTGCTCGAGGTCAGGAAGGTCAGCCCCGTCATCAGCAGCGCCGACACCGCAAGATTGACCCAGGCGCCGCGGGAGAACGACAGGAACAGCGCCAGCAGCGGGATGCTCAGCAGCAGAAAGCCCTTCACCAGCCCGATCCGGCCGACGATCACGGCATGCAGCAAGTAGATCAGCGGCAGCACCAGGAAGGGGCCGAGCACGTTCGGGTCCTTGAACGTGCCCGAGGCCCGCGAGGCGTAGGTGAAGACGCCTGAGAGACCGCCGACATCGAAATAGCCGAGCACGGCGGCAAGGCCGGCGCACCAGGCGGCGAAGAGATAGCCCTTGCGCAGCGTCTCAAGCCGGCCGAGCGGGTCCTCCGCCATGATCGCCGCGAAGAAGATCGCCGTGATCATCAGATAGACCGAGACGGCGGTGAAGCGCACCGAGGGCGCCTCGTCCATCCAGGGGATCAGCGCGATCACGCCGCCGATATTATAGACGAGCAGAAGCACCGCCATCGGCAGCAGTTTCTGCGAGAAGCGGATGCCGGTGATCGCAAAAACCAGCAGCGTGATCGGGAAGACGAATTCGTAAGGCGAGGGCTCGACCAGCGCGACGAAGCTCACCGCCAGCAAGAGCCACAGCGTGCCGCGCTTGATCGCGGCATGGGAGATCGTCAGCCCCCTGCGCCGGGGCGCATCACCCTGCCGCTGCGCCAGCGTGCTCAATAGGCGTTCTCGTTCTTGGTCATGAGCGAGAACGGCGTCTTGATCAGGATGTAGAGGTCGAGCAGCACCGACCAGTTCTCGATGTAATAGAGATCATGCTCGACGCGGCGCTGGATCTTGTCCTCGGTGTCGGTCTCGCCGCGCCAGCCATGCACCTGGGCCCAGCCGGTGATGCCGGGCTTGACCTTGTGCCGGGCGAAATAGCCGTCGACGACCTGCTCATAGGCGCGGTTCTGCATGGTGGCGTGCACGGCGTGCGGGCGCGGGCCGACCAGCGAGAGATTGCCCTTGAACACGACGTTGAGCAGCTGTGGCAGCTCGTCGATCGAGGTCTTGCGGATGAAGCGGCCGACGCGGGTGACGCGTGGGTCGTCCTTGGTCACCTGCTTGGCGGCGGTGAAGTCGCTCATCTCGTGATAGAGCGAGCGGAATTTCAGCACCTCGATCATCTCGTTGTTGAAGCCGTAGCGCTTCTGGCGGAACAGGATCGGTCCCTTGGAATTGAGCTTGACCGCGACGGCGGTCGCCAGCATCAGCGGCGAGAGCGCGATCAGTGCCAGCGTGCCGACGATCTTGTCGAACACCCATTTGACGACGATGTCCCAGTCGGCGATCGGCCGGTCGAACACGTCGAGCACCGGGACCGCGCCGATATAGGAATAGGAGCGCGGCCGGAAGCGCAGTTTCGACATATGGGCCGAGAGCCGGATGTCGATCGGCAGCACCCAGAGCTTGCGCAGCATGGCGAGCAGGCGCGCCTCCGCCGAGATCGGCAGGGTGAAGATCACCAGGTCGAGCTTGGTGCGGCGCGCGAACTCGACGAGATCGTCGATCGTGCCGAGCTTGGGGTAGCCGGCGACGAGATCGGGCGAGCGCTCGTCATTGCGGTCGTCGAACACGCCGCAGATGCGAAAACCCGTGTCGCGCTGGGCCTCCAGCGCCTTGATCAGCTCCTCGCCGGCCGGACCGCCGCCGACGATCGCAGTGCGCCGTTCCAGGCGGCCCATTCGGGTCAGGCGCAGCACGACGAGCGAGACCGCCAGGCGCTCGCCCAGCAGCAGCACGAGGCCGACGGCATAGAAGCTGGCGAGCCAGACGCGCGAGACCTGGTCGCTGATCTTGAGGAAGAAGAAGGCGGCGAGCGCCAGCAGGAACATGACGGTCCAGCCGGCCGAGACCCGCACCACCATGCCGATGAAATTGCGCAATGCGCCGACATGGTAGAGGTGCAGCGCCTGGAAGATGCCGAGCGCACCGACTGCCATCAATGGCACGGTGACCTGATAGGGCAGCGCGTAATCGACCTTGCCGGCGATATAGAACGCGAAGACCAGCCCGCCGACGCCGAGGATCACCAGCACGTCGGCGAGGCGCACCAGCCCCTCGATCAGCACCGGCGACAGCGTCTGCTTGACCGGCATGGCGGCGATGCGCTCGGCCAGCGGGTGAAAGGCGCGGGTGGTGCCGGGGTCTCCGCTCGTCGGAGCAGAGCCGGCTGAATCCGCCTTGATCAGGTCGCGAACGTCGAAAGCGCCCATCTCGTCCAGTCCTCGCGCGCGGCGACTGGCACGCCAGCCGCGCAGAAAGCCATCTCGACCTAGCGCAAATTGCTCTCGGAAGACTTAATCGGACTCTGCGGAAGCGATCGGGATTTGAAGTGATTTTAGGGCGTCGCGAGCGCCCTGGAGGCACGCCCTCCGAGCACCTTTTTTCAGACGTCTGGAAAGATCGATTTTCGCTCGGGCCTTCAAGGTATTAGCGCAGGGTTTCAGTACCCGAAAAACGAACGTGAAAGCCGCTGAAAGTTGTGATCGAGTTGACAAAAAGCATAGATTCAGGCACTTAGGGCCTCGATGAGTGTCTGAGAAGCACATATTTCACCGGCTTTGCCCACGGTATTTCCGTTACATTTGGGCATGGTGGTGTGCTGGCCTCCGGCGAAAGCCTGAACGCTCCCTTCATCTCGAACATCGTCTTTTGAACGCTAACGATGCGCACCCCGCAGACGCCGCACCCGCGCCGCCTGCGCCCTGGGCCAGCGCCCCTGTGTGACTTATGTCTTTTCATTGGTTGATCCTGCTCGCGGCCATTGCCGTGGAGCTTGCCGCGACCTCGGCTCTGAAAGCCTTCGTCGCGGCCCCGGTCCTCGTCGCGGTCCTGCCGCTCGTGCTGATCGGATTATCCTTCGCCCTGCTCAGCGTCGCCCTCCGGGTCATCCCGATGGCGGTCGCCTATGCGGTCTGGGAAGGCCTCGGCATCGTCGGCATCGCCCTGATCGGCCATGCCTTCTTCGCCGAGCATCTGACGGTCTCGCGCATCCTGGCGCTGGCCCTGATCATCGGCGGCATCGTGCTGCTCGAACGCGGCGTCGGTCACGACGCCGACCATGTGGCGTCCAAGGAGGACGAGCGGAGGCTGGTGTGACCTTCGCTGCCTCCGCGCAAGCCTTCGCGCTTGCCTGGCTGGGCCTGGCCGTCGCCCTCGAGGTGATCGGCACCAGCCTGCTCAAGCTCTCCGACGGGCTGAAGCGCCGGCTCGTCGGCGCCCTCGGCGTGCTCTGTGTCGTCGGCGCCTTTGCCGCCCTGGCGCAGGCGATCCGTGGCATGGACCTCTCGGTCGCCTACGCCGTCTGGGGCGGCGTCGGCCTGGTGCTGACGGCCGTGGTCGGCTCGCTCGCCTTCGGCCAGCGCATCCGCCCGGCCGGCTGGCTCGGCATCGCGCTGGTCGTCGCCGGTGTGGTCGCGCTCAAGCTGTTCTGACCGGACGGCGCCGTCTCAGTTCAGGAACGGGTTCTTCCACCCGCCCTGTTGCGACGGCGCCTTCGGCGGAAACACCTCGGCGAGATAGTCGAGCACCTTGCCGCGTTCGTCTGCGGCGAGGGCCGGCATGTTGTGCTTGCTCACCATCCAGTCGAGCGTCTCGCCCCATTTCTCGCGGCTCAAGCCCTGGGCCGCGACCAGCTTGAAGTTGTGGCAGGCGATGCAGGCATAGAAGGCCTCGTCGCGGTTCGGCCCGGCCGGGAACATCTCCGGCGTCTCTTCGGATGGGGCGGGGACCTGCGCCAGCGCCGATGACGCGACGAAGAGAAGCCCCGCGCCGAGCATGAACCCGGCACGGCGAATGCGTGCGATCATGGCGCTCACCCGACCAGGACCGCGACCCGGTGCATCGGGTTGGCGCCATAGCCTTGCGGGTTCCAGCCGCCGGCAACATGCGGCTGCGCCCGGCCCTTGCTGTCGGTGGCGCGGACCCAGAGCTCGTAATAGCCGTCGGACGGGAGTTCGACATCGGCGGTCCAGCGCCGCCAGTCATAGCGGTTCTTCGGCTCGGCGGCTTTCGCCGGCTGCCAGGTCGCTCCGAAATCGATCGAGACATCGACGCGCGAGACGCCCTCATGCCCGTCCCAGGCCGCGCCGCGCAGAGCGAGCTTGCGGGTGCCGGCGGCGAGGCGCGTGCCGTTGGCCGGGTTGGTGATGATGCCGCGCACCGGCATGTCGGTCATCGTGCGCATGTTGGCATCGTCGGTCTTGCCGCCGGGGATCATCGGCTTGATCGCGACCGAATAAGAGGTGCCGCCCATGCCCTGGCCGTCATGCACCTTGTCGCGGATCGCGATCCGCTTCAGCCATTTATGCGAGACCGAGGCCGGGAAGCCGGGGATGATCACGCGCAGTGGTCCGCCATGAATGGCCGGGAGCGGCTGGCCGTTCATCCCCCAGACCAGGAGCGCATGCGGCTCCAGCGCCGCCGCGATCGGCACGCCGCGCGAGATCGCATCCTTCGTGGCATCGCCCGAGAGATGCTGGTCGGCGCCGAAATTGCCGGTGTGGACGGCGGTCGACTTCAGGCCGGCGCTCTGCAGCACGTCGGCGAGCGGCACGCCGGTCCACTCGGCGCAGCCGGCGCCGCCATTGGTCCACTGGTTGCCGCGCGCCTGCGGCTGGAAGAAGGAGCGGCCATTGCCGCCGCATTCCAGCACCATGCGGAAGGTCTTGTGCGTGAATTTCTGCTTGAGCTCGCCGAGCTTGATCTTCAGCGGCGTATTGACCTCGCCGTCGATGGTCAGTTCCCACGCGTCGCCTTCGGTGAAGGGCTCCGGCGTCTGGCCGTTATTGCGGACGTAGAACTTCTCGAACGGCGTGGTGTCGTCGTCGAGCATGTGCTCCGGCGTCTCGGCGACGAGCGGCCGGTCGCCGAGCAGTACGAGGCCCTTGGCCTTGCCGGGGAAGTCGAGGATCTGCGGACCCTTGGGCGCAGCCGCTGCCGGAGCGGCGGAGGGAGCCGGCGAGGCGGGCGGGGTGCCCTGCGCCAGTGCGGCCGGGATCAGTCCGCCAGGCATATGATCGGAGAACGGGATCGAGCCGCCGACAGCTGCGCCCATCGTCGCGAGCCCGGCACCACCGAGGAAGCCGCGGCGGGAGGAGCCGGTGCGGCGGCCGAAGGCGAGCGCATCGCCGCGCTCCGGATCGTCGCCATAGAGTTCGCCCAGGGACCGTTCCTGCTTCGCCATGCTGTCCTCCCTCGCGGCGTCGCCATTGCGCCGGCTTCTGGTAACAAGACGGGTGAGGAGCTCAGTTCATTCCATCTGGGCAAAAAAGATTCTAGGCGAGGCAGGGCTGCGCGTTGCGCCAGTCGTTCTGGAGGGCGGTGCGCAGCGGCTCGACCTTGTCGGCAGGCTCGCTGGTCAGGGCCTTGATGAAGCCGGCGATCATCTCGAAACGCGCCTGCGGCATTCCGGTTGCGATCACGAGATAGCCGTTTCCACCGGCATTCCAGCCTGTCAGAGCAGCGTCGGCCCGAACGGGTACCGGCGCCGGCTCGTCATGCGAGCTGACATGCAGGCTGAGCCGGCAGCCGCGCGCGCCGACGAAGCCGATCCGGATCTCACCGGTTACCGCACCCGTCTGCCAGACCGGCTGCAGGCCAAGACGAGCGAGCTCGTTGGCGACTGGCAAGGCCGCGGCTGGCGCGACCATCGCCGCAGGCTGGGCCGGCGCGCTCGCGAATTGCTCATGCGCCGCCATCGACGCCGAGAGGAAGGCGTCGGAGGCATCGGGCCGTAGCAGGATCGGCGTAAAGGCGACGGCTGTGGCGATGACGAGCGCGGCCGCGATGGCTGCGACTTGTCGCCAGCGCAGGCGCGCTGATGCCGGGAGCGCAGGGAGGGGCGGCGCATCGCCAGCCGGCAGCGCCTGCAATTCCTGCTTCAGCCTGACGATGCCACGCAGCGTCTCAGCCGTCTCCGGCGAGGTCGCGAGCCGTTCCGCCAGGGCACGCTGCTCGGCCGGCGCCAGCTCGCCATCGGCGAAGGCGTTGAGCTTCTCCCAATCCGATGGAAGCGGCAGATCAGCTCGATGCGGCATGGCGGATCGGGAGCACGCGGATATTGGCTCCCCCTATGATTGTCAGCAGCATGGCCCGGGCTCGCGACAGGCGGCTCATCACGGTGCCGGCCGGTACGCCGATCAGCGCCGCCGCCTCCGCATAGCTGAAGCCGTCGAGATCGACCAAGACCACCACCTCCTTCATCGCGCCGGGCAGTTGCTCCAAAGCCTGCCGCACCGTGATCGCGCTGAGCGCGCGTTCGTCGAAACACCAGTCGGCCGGTTCGGGCGCCGGCGTGCCTTGCTCGCGCTGCTGCCGCCGGACCTGATCGATCAGCAGGTTACGCAGGATGCTGTAGAGCCAGCGGCGATAGGCGGGATCGTCCGCCGGCTCGCTCTTGGCCGTCAGAATCCGCAAGGCGGCTTCCTGCGCGGCATCGGCGGCCCGCTCCCGGTCGCGCGTCAGCGCGCAGGCATAGCGGAACAGCCGCGCCCATTCGCGTTCGAGCCGCGCGCGGCGCGCGCTCGCCTTGCGTCCGTCGCGCCACATGCTCGCGCCATCCGAACCGGTTCGCGTCGCGGGCGGACAGGGCCAACGCCGAGAGCCCGCGACAAGGCGAGCATAGGGGAGGATTCGCGAAAGCGGAACCGACAGCGCCCGCTCGGCTGTCGATCGTCAGCCGATGCGCCTAGCGAGCGCGGCGCGATAGGCATCGAGGACGCCGTCGACCATGGTGTCGAGACGGAAATTCGCCCGGACATGCGAGGCGAGATCGGCGGCCTCGGCGAGGCGCTCCGTCGCCGGCGTCGCCAGGGCCTTGCGGATCGCATCGGCCAGGATGGTCGGCTCGTTCGGAGCGATCAGCCGGCCGGCATGCTTTGGTCCGTAGATCTCCTTGATGCCGCCGACATCGGTCGCGATCAGCGGCTGCGCCGCCGCCGCCGCCTCCAGGATCACATAGGGCAGGGACTCGGCCCGCGACGGGATCACCATGACATGCGCCTTGGCGAGCGCCGCACGGATCGGGCCCGGCGGCTCGAACACGCACTGGCTCGCGACACCCTGGTCGACCGTCATCTGTCGCAGCAGCGCCTCGTCCGGGCCGGAGCCGACGATCAGGATGCGCGGTGTCAAACCGTCCCTGCGCTTCAGCAGCGCGAGCGCCTCGATCAGCGTGTCGACGCCCTTGGCCGAGCGCAATTCGCCGAGATAGACGAGGTCGAACGCCGCCTCGGCATGATCGATCGGCTCGAACTCGGCCTCCGAGATGCCGTTGAGCACGATGCGATGGTCGGTGCGTGGCTTGTGCCCGATATGGGCCTCGAAGCGCCCGGCGATGAAGGCGCTCTCGAACAGGAACATGTCGGTCGCCGGTTCGAGCAGGCGCTCGATCGCCATGTAGACGCGGTGCTCGGCGCTGCCCGGCTTGTAGTTGAAGCTGCCGCCATGCGGCGTATAGGCGGTGACATAGCGCCGCCCGGGCGAGACCAGCGCCGGTAGGCGGGCATAGACGCCGCCCTTGGAGCCATGCGCATGCACGATCTGCGGCGCGATCCGCTTGCGGGTCGAGACCGCCGAAGCCTGCGCGCGCATGTCGGTGAGACTGGGATAGCGCGACATCGGCACGCGGGTGACGCCGAGCGAAAGCTGCGGGCCAAGCTCGGCGAAGATCTGGTCGGCGCGTGGCCCGCCCGTGGTCGAATCGCAGAAGATGCCGACCGCATGGCCGCGGGCGATCTGGCCGCGGGCGAGGTCGAGCACATGCCGGAAGAGCCCGCCGAGCGGCGCCCGGAAGACATGCAGGATCGTCAGGGGAGCGGAGCCGGCCGCAGCGGACATGGTCGCAAGGTCCCGGGCAGGGGAGGTCAGAACCAGCGTTCCTTGATCACGATCGTGTCACCGGGGCGGACCGGATAGGTGATCGGCACCGTGCCGGTGACGAGCTGGCCGTCCATCAGGCGGGTGACCTCGGCATAGTTGCGCTGGCCGCGCGGGGTGAAGCCGCCGGCGATCGCCACCGCGGTCTGCACGGTCATGCCGTTCACGAACGGGAACTGGCCGGAAGTGGTGACCTCGCCGAGCACGAAGAACGGCCGGTAGGCGTCGACCTCGACCGAGACCTTGGGTTCGCGCAGATAGCCGCCGCGCAGCTTCGCCTCGATCGCCCGCTCGAGCTGCTGCGTGGTGCGCCCCTGCACCTCGACCGCACCGATCAGCGGCATGGAGATGCGGCCGGAGCCGTCGACGGCATAGATGTTGGAAAGATTGTCCTGCCCGAAAACGATGACGCGCAGCCGGTCGCCACTGGCGAGCTGGTAAGGCGCTGAGCTCTCGACCGCGAACTCCGGCGCGACGACGCGCGGCGCGCAGCCCGCCAAAGCGAGCGCGGCGGCAAGCGCCAGACAGACGGGATGTCTACTCATCATCACCGGCGGACCCATCGAGACATGCCCCTAGGGATAGGTCGTCATGGTTAACAAAACCTGATCGCGCTGATCCTTCGCGGCATATTCGAAACGGCCGCTCTTAACCGGCCACTAACCTTAATGGGCTCACATGACGCTGCGTCTCTCGTGGGGGCGCGAGAGTTCTGCGTGAATGGAAGCCTCATGACCGCTCGCTACGATACCGTTGCGGCCGCCGGCGAGAGCCGCTCCGACCTGCTCGATCTGCCGGCCCTGTGGGCCGCGATCAAGGCGAAGAAACTCTGGATCATCGGGCCGACTCTGGCGGCGCTGGGCTTGTCCTTCGTCGCGGTCAACGTGATTCCGCCGCGCTACACCGGCCAGGCCCAGCTCCTGCTACAGAGCCGCGACAGCTATTTCACCCGGCCGGGCCAGTCGGAGGTGTCCGGCCAGCAATTCGATCCGGAGGCCGTGCAGAGCCAGGTCCAGGTCGTCCTGTCGCGCGATCTGGCACGCGAGGCGATCAAGCGCATCGGCCTAGTCGGCAATCCTGAATTCGACTCCGGCGCCGGCGCGCTGGGTGCGCTGAAGAAGATCGGCGTGCTGGTCGGCATCGGCGCCCATCCGGCTGATCGCTCGCCCGAGGATCGGGTGCTGGAGGCCTATTACGACCGGCTTCTGGTCTTCCCGGTCGGTCGCTCGCGTATCGTCGCGGTCGAGTTCACCTCACAGGATCCGGCGCTCGCCGCCAGGGCCGCCAACGAGATCGCGGCCGTCTATCTCGAAATGGAGGAGGCGGCCAAGCAGGACACCGCTCGCAGCGCCTCGTCCTGGCTCTCCACCATGATCGACCCGCTGCGCAAGAAGCTGGCCGAATCGGAGGCCAAGGTCGAGGTGTTCCGCTCCCGCCACGGCCTGCTGGTTGGCTCCAACAATACGACCATCACCGCCCAGCAACTCGCCGACCTGTCGACGCAGCTCTCCAATGCGCGCAACCAGCAGTCCGAGGCCCAGGCCAAGGCCGCGATCATCCGTGATGCGATCAAGGCTGGCCGCACCTTCGAGATCCCCGATGTCGCCAACAACGAGCTGGTTCGCCGGCTGATCGAGCAGCGCGTCAACCTGCGCGCCCAGATCGCGCTCGAATCGCGCAACCTCCTGTCGGAACATCCGCGCATCAAGGAACTGAACGCCCAGCTCGCTGATCTCGAAGGCCAGATCCGCGCCGCCGCCGAGCGCGCCGTGCGCACGCTTGAGAACGAGGCCAAGATCGCCGGCCAGCGCGTCGAGAGCGTCACGGCGGCGCTCGACGGCCAGAAGAAGACCGTCTCCGGCGCCAATGACGACGAGGTCCAGCTGCGCGCGCTCGAACGCGAGGCCCGCACCCAGCGCGAGCAGCTCGAGCAGTACATGTTGCGCTATCGCGAGGCGCTCGCCCGCGACGCCCAGAACGCGACGCCCGCCGATGCCCGCATCATCTCGCGCGCCATCGAGCCGACCCAGCCTTCCTTCCCGAAGAAGCTGCCGACCATGGTTGTCGCGACGCTCGCGACCTTCCTGGTCGCCCTGGCGGCGGTGGTCTCGCGCGAGCTCCTGAATGGCGGCGCGTCGGCGCCCGCTCAGGACGCACCGCGCCGCAAGGGGCCGAATCGTGGCGAGCCGGGCTTCGGCGCGCCGAAGGACGAGGAGGAAGATCGGCCCGAGAGCGAGGTCAAGGCCGCGCCGCCGCCGCGTCGCGAACGCATTGCCGGGCTCCTGACCCATGGCGGGCGCGTCGGCCAGCTTCATCTCGATCTCGCCGATCCCGAGGCCGGCGCGGCCGATCTTGCCGCGTGCGTCAACAAGGCGAGCGAGGGCCATGCGCCGCTCGTCGTGGTGCTCGACGGGGCCGAACCCGGTGAGGCCTCGCCGCGGGCGCTGGCGCAGCTTCTCTCCGAGCGTAGCCGCTGCATCCTGGTCGATCTCGCCAGCGATGGCGATCGCGACCAGGCCGGCTTCTCCGAACTGCTCGCCGGCGAGGCGATGTTCTCCGACATCATCACCCGCGAGCCGGATTCGCGTTTGCACGAGATCGCGGCGGGCCGGGCCGGGCGCGCGGCGGTGCTGGCGGCGTCCGACATCGTCGATGTCGCGCTCGATGCGCTCTGCGAGACCTATGACTGGGTGCTGGTCGCCGCCGCCACGAGCGACGACGCCGAGACGCTGGCGCCGCTGCTCGGACGCGCCCAGGGCGCGCTGGTCATGGCCGGCCATATCGGCAACGGCCATGCAGTCGAGGTCGCCTATCGCCTGACCGATCTGATGGGAGCCCCGATCGCGCTCGTCATGGTCGAGGCGCCAGAGGAGCAACTCGAGCTCCCCATGCCGGACAAGGAACCGGTTCCGGCCTGATCACGGCTACCACAGGTTCTTGCCGTCGATCACCGTGACCGGGACGGCGGCGAGATCGAAATCGTCGAGCACGCGTGCATTCACCGCGACCTTGGGATTGTCGAAATCGGGCTCGCCGCTCGACCAGTCGGGCGATTCGGTGAAGGTGGTGCAGCCGCAGCTGCCGCAGAAATGATGCGCCACCATCCGGCTCTGCCAGCGATAGGTCGAGAGGTTCTCGCGCGGCGTCAGCAGCTTGAACTGGGCCGGCTTGTGGTAGCTCCACAGCGCGCCGCGCTTCGAGCAGATCGAGCAGGTGCAGGCGACGACCTCCGTCACCGGCTCCAGGACTTCGAACCTGGTCGCGCCGCAATGGCAGTTACCGCTGATGATCGTCATCTCGCCCGCTCCGTGAGGATGTTGCGGAGCCGATCAAACCCGATCGCTTGTTAGCATATGTCAGGAGCGGACTACTCGTCCGCCTCCGCCGGCTTGCGGCGCTTCAGCAGGCCGAGGATGCGCTGCGCCGCCTTCAAGGCGAGAGGCGAGGCCTTGATCCGCCGCTTCAGCGCGCGCTTGGCCTGGCTGTAGCCGGCATAGGCCCGCCCCTTGGCGGTCAACGGGAAGAAGGTGTCGACCAGCTCGTCGCTGTCGTCGCAGATCGTCGTCTTGTAGCGGGCTTCGCCGACGCCGAGGTCGAACATGGTGAAGCCGGCCCGGCATTTGCGCTTGATCAGCTCGACCAGCAGGATCTCGCCCGGGCTGGTGCGCGCCGTCTCCGAGCCGAGGTCGAAGGAGGTCGCCATGCCGGAAAAGCGCGCGCCCTGCACGGCGCCGACATAGGTCGCGACCGAGCGGCCGGCGAGGTCAAGCGAATAGAGTTCGATCGCCGGTGGCCGGCCGGGCTGTCCGGCCGCACCCTCGCGCAGGAAGCTGCGGATCGCCGGCGCTGCGAACGGGTCCGGAACGCCCATCTGGGCGAAGCGGGCGGCCTTCTGCGCCAGGAAGGCGTCGAGCACGCGCGCGATCTCGGCGTCGCTATGGGCCTGGACCAGCGCGGACGGGCCGAACTCGGCGAAGCGATTGCGCTTCGTCGTCAGCTTCTTGCGGGCATGCTTGCTCATCGAGCGCCTGAGCGTGCCGTCGCCGTCGCCTGGATCGAGGGCGAGCTTGTAGGCGCGGCTCGGGCTCTGTCCCGCGGCGAGGCCGGCCGGCGGGTTGGCGATACCTTGCCAGGCGGTCGGCTGGTTGATCAGGAACAGGGCGTCGATCCCGCCGATCGCCGCGCCGATCTCCTGCAGCAGCAATTGCGTCGCCGCCGTATCGAGCGTCCCGGCGAAATCCGGCTGGTAGAGCGCCATGTGGTAATTGGCGTGCTTGCCGCCGATGAACTCGGCGAAGCGGGTGCCGAGCCGCCGGGTGATCACCAGCGGGAACAGCGCCAGCAGCCCGCCTTGGCTGTCTTCGACCCGGACGAAGCGGAACTCCATGCGCTCGGCCCGGCCGATCGTCGCGGCGAAGGGCCGGACCCAGTCATAGGACTGATAGGGCGTCACGAGCGCCTCTGCTTCGAGCGCGCGCCAGTCGGCTTCGAGAGCGGCAAGGTCGCTGCCGGCCACCACTCTGGCCCAGGGACGTGCCTCCACCTCCCGCGGCAAGGCGGGGGCGCTGGACGTGCTGGGCGCGCGGTCGGCGACGGCGGACATGCCGTCCTCCTTAACCCGGCATTGTGAACGGACCTGCCACTGTCGCGGACGTTGCATGACGCCATCGCGAAACAGCGTTAGCGAAGGGTTGAATCGATCTCTCGGAGACGCCGGGCATGAGCCTGCGCCACAAGGCTTTTTCAGCCGCCTTCGCGGCCATCGCGGCGACCGGCGCCGACCGCTGGGGCAGAGGGCTCGCGCAGGGCAAGGGCGCGATCCTGACGCTGCACCATGTCCGCCAGGCTGCTGCCGGTAGTGGCTTCCGTCCGAACGGGCTGCTGGAGGTCACGCCTGAGTTCCTCGACCGGGCACTGACCCTGATCCGGGCTGAAGGCTACGACATCGTCTCGCTCGACGAGGCGCTGGCGCGGCTGGCCGATCCCACGCCCGGCCGCTTCTTCGTCGCGCTCGCCTTCGACGACGGCTATCGCGACAATCTCGACCATGCCTGGCCGGTGCTGGCGAAGCATCAGGCGCCCTGGACGCTCTATGTCGTGCGCGGCTTCGCCGAGCGCACGGCCCGGCTCTGGTGGCTGGAGCTGGAGGAGGCGATCCGGGCCTTGCCGCGCGTCTCTGTCGAGCTTCCCGATGGCCGCTTCGACGCTGCGGCTGGAACCGACGCCGAGAAGCAGACTGCGTTCGACCGGCTCTACTGGCGTCTGCGCAAGGGGCCGGAAGCGATTCTGCTTTCAGCGATTTCCGAGCTGACGACGCAGGCCGGCATCGACCCTGAGGCATTGGTCGAGCGCGAGTGCCTGCCGACCGAGACGCTGCGCTCGCTCGCCGGCGCGCCCGGCGTCACCATTGGCGCGCATACGCTGAGCCATCCGATGCTGGCCAAGCATCCGGAAGATGTCGCGCGGCGCGAGATCGCCGAGAGCAAAGCCTGGCTTGAGGCGACATTGGAGATGCCGATCCGCCATTTCGCCTATCCGGTCGGCGATCCCGGCTCCGCTGGCCCACGCGAGTTCGCTTTTGCAAAGGAGGCAGGCTTTGCCAGCGCCGTGACGACGCGGCCGGGCCATCTCTTCGCCGAACACGCGGAGCATCTGCATGCGCTGCCGCGCGTCTCGCTCAACGGCCTGCACCAGAGCGATGCAGCGCTGAAGGCGCTGCTGTCGGGGTTGCCGTTCCTGCTGTGGAATCGAGGGCGGAAGGTAAATGTCGGGTAGATTAGCCGTCATGCTCGGGCTTGACCCGAGCATCTCAGGCCGAATGAGGCTCTGCTGAACGCCTTCTCGTCATGAGATTCTCGGATCTCCGCTTCGCTGCGTCCGAGAATGACGGCTACCCGTCCTTCCGCTCCATCCACTTGATCAGCGGCAGCAGCGGCAGCACCCAGACCAGGCCGAGCGCGATATAGGCGATGGTCTGCACCGGCTTCGAAGCTTCGGTGATCCGCCCTTGCGCCAGCGCCATGGCGACGAGCGCGTAGACGCAGACGAAGACGATCATCACGACCGTGCCGATGAGCTTGCGATGGGTCTGCCTCATGGCGATCGTCTGTCCGGGCTGCGGCATTGCGGGCGTTGTTCAGGTCTTGCGGGCGGACTATCTGTCACCCGCCGCCGCGCTTGTGAAGCGCAATCAACTCCGCTGCCTGCGACCCGAGGTCCCGCCAACGTGACGATCGCGCTCGATCAGCCTGCCGTTCCGGCCGCCACCGGCCATGCCGGCATTCGCCGCTGGCTCTGGGCCGTCGCCTTCCTGGTCTTCGTCATGGTCGTGGTCGGCGGCGCGACGCGGCTGACCGGCTCCGGCCTCTCGATCACCGAATGGCGCCCCGTCACCGGCGCGATCCCGCCGCTCAGCGATGCCGCCTGGGCGCTCGAATTCGAGAAGTATCAGCTGAGCCCGCAATTTCAGCTCCTCAACTCGGGGATGGAGCTCGCCGACTTCAAGTTCATCTACTGGTGGGAATGGGGCCATCGCCAGCTTGGCCGCTTCATCGGCGTGCTCTATCTCGCAGGCTTCCTCGTCGTCCTGCTGCGGCGGTCGATGCCGTGGCGTGAAACGGCGATCCTGTTCGGCATGGGCCTGCTGCTCGGCCTGCAGGGCACGATCGGCTGGATCATGGTCGCCTCGGGCTTGCAGCCCGGCATGGTCGCGGTCGCGCCGGTCAAGCTGACGCTGCACCTGACCTTCGCCGGCTTCTTCTTCGCCAGCGTGATCGCTTTCGCCACCTGGCTCACCCCTCTGCGCCGGACCGAGCCGATGCGGGGCAGGGCGGCGGCGTGGCTTCTGCTCCTGCTACTCTTCGTCCAGATCGCGCTCGGCGGCCTCGTCGCCGGCTCCAAGGCCGGCTTCACCTTCAACACCTGGCCATTGATGGACGGGGCGCTGGTGCCGTCGTCCACGACGCTCTTCGCCGGGACGCCGGTCTGGGAGAACTTCGTCGACAATGTCGCGCTGGTGCAGTTCAACCACCGCATCGGCGCCTACATCCTGTTCGCCTTCGCACTCTGGCAGGTACTGAATCTCCGCCGCTCTGCGCCGGGCTCAGGCGCCGCCAAGCGCGCTACTGCCATTGCCGGGCTTGTGCTCGCGCAATCTGCGCTCGGCATCGTGACGTTGCTCTTGGTCGTGCCGCTCTGGGCCGGCCTCGCCCATCAGGCGCTCGGCTTCACCGTATTGGCGATGGGCGTGGTGCATCTGACCCGCACGGAGCAGGGAGAGAAGGATGCGGCCTGACGGCTGTCTGTTCTGCGCGATCACGGCCGGGAAGGTCCCGTCGCATCGCGTCGCCGAAACCGAGAACCTCGTCGCTTTCCTTGATATCGCGCCGGTGCGGCCGGGCCATGTCCAGATCGTGCCGCGGGCGCATCACCCCTATTTCGAGGAGATGCCGGCGGAGCTCGCGGCCGAAGCCATCCAGCTCGGCCAGCGCCTGGCCAAAGCCCTGAAGCGGATCTACGGCGTACCGAAAGTCGCCTTCATGTTCACCGGCAACGACATCGCCCATGCCCACGCCCATCTCATCCCGATGGTGCGTTCGGACGATGTGACCTCCCGGCGCTATATCGCCGAGGAGGTCGTGACCTATCGCGATTGCCCGCACCCGCCCGCGGATGAGCAGCAGGCGACGGCCCGCCGCATCCGCGAGGAAATGGATCAGGCCTAACCGTCATTGCGAGGAGCGAAGCGACGAAGCAATCCAGCTGGCGAAGAGCTCTGCCGCCTCTGGATTGCTTCGCTACGCTCGCAATGACGGAAGGGCTCAGGCCAGCGCCTGATCGAGATCAGCGATCAGATCCTCGACATCCTCGATGCCGATCGACAGGCGCACCACCTCCGGGCCGGCGCCCGATGCCGTCTTCTGTGCGTCCGAGAGCTGGCGGTGCGTGGTCGAGGCCGGGTGGATCACCAGAGAGCGCGTATCGCCGATATTGGCGAGATGCGAGAATAGCGACAGCTTCGAGACCAGCTGGACGCCGGCGTCGTAGCCGCCCTTGAGGCCGAAAGTGAAGACCGCGCCGGCGCCCTTGGGGCAATAGCGCTGGGCGAGAGCGTGGTATTTGTTATCCGGTAGGCCGGCATAGTTCACCCATTCGACCGCCGGGTGCTTGGACAGATGCGTCGCCACCTTGAGCGTATTCTCGCAATGGCGCTGCATACGCAGCGGCAGCGTCTCGATGCCGGTCAGGATCATGAAGGCGTTGAAGGGCGAGAGCGCCGGGCCCATGTCGCGCAGGCCGAGCACGCGGGTCGCGATCGCGAAGGCGAAATTGCCGAAGGTCTCGCCCAGCACCATGCCGTTATATTCCGGCCGTGGCTTGGACAGCATCGGGTAGCGCTCGTCGCCGGTCCAGTTGAACGAGCCGCCATCGACGATCAGGCCGCCGATCGAATTGCCATGGCCGCCCAGGAACTTGGTCGCCGAATGCACAACGATGTCGGCGCCGTGCTCGAACGGACGGATCAGATAGGGGCTAGCCATCGTGTTGTCGACGATCAGCGGGATGTTGTGCTTCCTGGCGATCTTTGAGATGCCCGCGATGTCGACGATGACGCCGCCCGGGTTGGCGATGGATTCGATGAAGATCGCCTTGGTCTTCGGCGTCACCGCCGCGGCGAAGGCCTCCAGATCATCGGAATCGGCCCAGATCACGTTCCAACCGAAGTTCTTGTAGGAGTGATTGAACTGGTTGATCGAGCCGCCATAGAGCTTCTTGGCGGCGACGAACTCGTCGCCCGGCTGCAGCAACGCGTGGAAGCAGAGGAACTCGGCGGCGTGGCCCGATGCCACCGCCAGAGCCGCCGTGCCGCCCTCCAGCGCCGCGACGCGCTCTTCCAGCACCGCGTTGGTCGGGTTGCCGATGCGGGTGTAAATGTTGCCGAAGGCCTGCAGCCCGAACAGCGAGGCGGCGTGGTCGACATCGTCGAAGACGAAGGAGGTCGTCTGGTAGATCGGCGTGGCGCGCGCGCCGGTGGCTGCGTCGGGAGCAGCGCCGGCATGGACGGCGAGCGTATGGAAACCCGGTGCGCGGTCTGACATGGCGTGCTCCCTGACAATTCTGATCGTGAAACGGTCTTGTTCGGTTTAACGAACGCTATCCCGAGCGTCAATTCAGCGGCGCGGCCCAAGCTCCGGCCCGACATGCTCCGGCCGCACGCCCATGCCGACCATCCGCGCCGGCAGTCGTCGCAGCAGCGGGAAACGTTGCAACAGCCTGAGCGGCCAGGGTGGTACGATCGGCTTGTCCGCTGCGAGCAGCGGCGTGATCACCCGGTTCTGGATCGCGATCTGGGCGGTTTGCGTGAGCTTGGCAGGCCATTCGCGCCGCGTCTGAACGGCGGCGAGATCGGCATCCGCCAATGCCTTCTCGCGTAGCGGCTTGGCCAGGAGATTGGCGGCCGCGACAGCATCCTGGATCGCCAGGTTGATGCCGACGCCGCCGATCGGCGACATGGCATGCGCGGCGTCGCCGATGCAGATCAGCCCCGGCCGCCACCAGCGCTCCAGCCGGTCGACCGCGACCGAAAGCAGCTTGATGTCGTCCCAGGAGGCGAGTTCACCAGTCCGATCGGCGAGCTCCGGCGCGAGCGTCAGGAGCCCGGTCTTGAAGGCATCGAGCCCGGCTGCCTGCAATGTCTCAAGCGAGCCCTTCGGGATGATGAAGGCGCATTGCCAGTAGTCGCCGCGGTTGAGCCGGATGAAGAAGCGCCCCGCCGCGACCTGCCCGAAGGCCTGCGCTGGCTCGTCCGTTCGGCGGCTGAGCCGGAACCAGAGCACGTCCATCGGTGCGCCGAGTTCGGTGGGGTTGAAGCCCGCTGCAGCGCGGAGATCGGAGCGCCGGCCATCCGCCGCGACGACGAGATCGGCGCGGACCTCCAGCGGGCCATCGGGGCCCTCCGCAGTCAGTCCGACGACACGTCCGGCCTCCTCGATCAGTCCGGTCGCCCTGGTCTGCATCAGCAGCCGGAAATTCGAAAAGGCCCGCCCATGATCGGCGAGGAAGTCGAGAAAATCCCATTGCGGCATGAAGGCGATGAACGGCGCCTTGACCGGCAAATGGCTGAAATCGGCGACAGTGATGTCCTCGTTGCCGAAGCGGGCGACGAGATCGTCCTCCCTGACATGCGGCAGCCTCAGGAACTCGTCGAGCAGGCCGAGCTCGTGCATCACCTCCATGGTCGAGGGATGGATGGTATCGCCGCGAAAGTCGCGCAGGAAATCGGCGTGCTTCTCCAGCACGATCACGTCGACACCGGCGCGCGCCAGCAGGAAGCCGAGCATCATTCCGGCCGGGCCGCCGCCGGCGATGCAGCAGGTCGTGTTCTCCTGGCGCATGCCTGCCTCCGCCTATTCGGTCAGCTTGATCCCGGTCTTCGCCACCAGCTCGGTCAGGATTGCGCGGTCGCGACCCATGAAGGCGCCGGTCTCCTGCGGGCTCCAGGCGACGGGCTCGATCACCAGCTCGCGATAGCGCGCGACGAGCTCGGCATCGGTCATCGCCGCATTGATCGCGGTGCTGAGGATACGCAACTTGTCGGGCGCGATGCCGGCCGGCGCGACGATCGAGGCCCAACCGGGATAGACCATGTCGACGCCCTGCTCCTTCAGCGTTGGCAAATCGGGGAGCTGCGGCTGACGTGTATCGGTCGTCACGGCCAGCGCCTTCAACTTGCCGCCCTGGATGTTGCCGAGGCTGGCGGCGAGGCTATCGATCATGACATGGACCTGGCCCGACATCAGGTCTGCCGCGGCGAGCCCGGCGCCGCGATAGGGCACATGCGCCAGCCTGATCCCGGCCGCCTGCATGATCATCTCGAAGACGAGGTGGTTGGTGCCGCCGATCCCGGCCGAGGCGAAATTGAGCTGGCCGGGGCGCTGCTTGGCGTAAGCGAGGAATTCGGCGAGCGAGGAGACCGGCAGGGTTGGTGACGCGTTCAGCACCAGCGGGAACAGGCCGAGCATGCCGACCGGCACGAAGTCATGCTCGACGTCATAGGGCAGCTTCTGCCCGAGCGCCGGGGCGGCGGCGAAGCTGGCCGCGGTCGCGACCAGGAGCGTATGGCCGTCGGCCGGTGCCTTGACCACGGCCTGCCCGGCGACGATGCCGTTGGCGCCTGGCCGGTTGTCGATGATCACCGATTGGCCGAGTTGCCGCGCCAGCGTCTCGCCGAGCCGGCGCGCCGCGATGTCGGTGCCGCCGGCCGGTGCAAAGGGTACGACGAGCTGGATCGGTCGCTCGGGGAAGGCGGCGTGGGCGCTGCCGGCACCGAGCGTGCTGGCGAGGCCGGCGAACAGGACGGTGCGGCGATCGAGACGGGGCATCGGCCTTCTCCGGCGATGAGCGGAAGCGGCGAGATTAGCGATCGTCTGCCAGCAGGAAAGGGGGCGCCCCGCCTTTAAGTGCCCGGCCGGTTGATCGTCAGCTTCTGGAAGCCCTTGCCGGCCAGCACCGGCTTCTTCGCCGAGAGAATGCGTGAATTGATGCCCTGCCAGCCGATCTCGCCGGAGAGCCGGCCATATTCGATCTTCGGGCAGCGGTTCATGATCACGGTGACGCCCTTGGCCTCGGCCTTGGCCGCGGCCTCGTCATTGCGCACTGAAAGCTGCATCCAGATCACCTTCGGAAGCGGTGAGAGGCCGAGCGCCTCGTCGGTGATCGGCCCGGCCGCTTCCGAGTTTCTGAAGATCTCGACCATGTCGACCGGCCGGGGAATCTCCTTGAGCGAGCCATAGACGGTCTTGCCCAGCAGCGTCTGCCCGGCGAGCCCGGGATTGACCGGGATCACATCGTAGTCGCGATCGAGCAGGTATTTGGTGACGATCCAGCTCGGGCGCGCCTCATTGGCGGAGGCGCCGACCAGCGCGACGGTCTTCACCTCGCGCAGGATGCGGCGAATGAGCGCATCATCGTAAGCATCGTGATTCACGGAGCCAAAATCCCAGCGAATTGAACCTGTTGCCCGGCGTTCCTGAATCGACGCCGAAAGCGCGCCGATGCCCGGAACATAGCGTCGGCAAGCGCATTCCCCATCTTGGAAGAGGAAGAGCAAATCCTGTTCTTCACCAGTGAGGAGGGCCTGCCATGTGCGACTACAGTCTGCACCATGTTATGTCGACTCCTGCCAAAGTCGGCGACGTCCTCAAGACCACCAGCTTCGCCGGATCGAGCACCAGGGGCTTCTGCTCCGCGGCTCAGCCCAATGTCGCGGTCTGCGTGCTGCCCGGCACGGAGCTGGCGTTCTCGGCCGAGATCGAATGCGACAGGGCGATCGGCTTCTTGCCGCGTCGCCGTCTCGGGGCGACGCTGGCGCGCTTTCGCCAGGTCGATCTCGACAAGCCTTACGCCCATCACGACGCAATCGAACTGCCCAATGGGCGGATCGAATTGCTGACCAACCTCTCGCAGGGCCAGACCGCGACCGTGCTGCAATTGCCGGCTGATGAGCAAGCGCAGCGGGCGGCGCACTCCGAAGCAGAGCCGGCGCGAGCGGAACAGGAACCGATCCCGCTTTTCGGCATCTGACCGGACGGAATTGGCGCGTGAACCTGCATGCCGATGGCGGTCTCGTCGTCTGGCGGGCCCGCCCTCTCAGCTGTGACGCCAGTCCGGTTGGCGCTTCTCCATGAAGGCGCCGATGCCCTCCTGCGCATCGCGCGCCAGCATGTTCTCGACCATCACCGCCGAGGCGTGGTCATAGGCCGCCTTCAGCCCCATCTCGCGCTGCTCGTAGAAGGCGCGCTTGCCGGTCTTGACGGTCGCCGCCGATTTCGAGGCGATCACCGCCGCGAGCCGCTTGGCCTCGGCCGGGGCGTCGCCCGCCGGCACGACGCGGTTGACTAGGCCCATTCGCGCGGCCTCCTGCGCTGGCACCATCTCGCCGAGCAGCAGCATCTCCATCGCATGCTTGGCGGAGAGGTTGCGCGAGAGCGCGACCATCGGCGTCGAGCAGAACAGGCCGATATGGACGCCCGGTGTGCAGAAGCGCGCAGCTTCGCCGGCGACGGCGAGGTCGCAGGAGGCGACGAGCTGGCAACCGGCGGCGGTCGCGGTGCCTTCAACCGCGGCGATGACCGGCTGGGGCAGGGCAGTGATCTGCTGCATCACGCCGGAGCAGCGCCCGAGGACCTCGGCGAAATAGGCGCGGCCGCGATCAGGATCGGCCCGACGCGCGCTCATCTCCTTGAGGTCGTGCCCGGCGGAAAAGACCGGGCCGGCCGCTGCCAGCACGACGGCGCGGATGCTGTGGTCTACCGCGATTGCGGTCAGCGTCTCCGACAGGGCCGACAGCATCGTCTCGCTGAGCGGATTGCGCGCTTCCGGCCGGTTCAGGGTCAGGGTCGCGATGCCGTCGGCATCCTCGCGCAGCAGGATTTGCGCCTTGGCATGGGCGTTCATGGCGACGGGCCTTTCGCTGTTTGTCCTATTGTCGGGAGGCGGGGGGCGTGCTGCAAGGGGGCTAACGTCCGATCAGCCCTTGGTTTTCCGCACGATGACGACCCGCATGAGCGCCGCCGAGATCGAGGCCTATCTCGATCAGGTCTTCCCGCAGCTCCACTATGGCGGCCGCACTTATTTCGTCGAGGAGGTCGGGCCGCTCTGCGCGCGCATGCGCTGCGACTACCATGAGAAGCATCTGCGGCCGGGCGGCACCATCTCCGGCCCGACCATGATGGCGCTGGCTGATCTTGCGCTCTACGTCGCGATCCTTGCCCAGATCGGCCCGGTCGCACTCGCGGTCACTACCAGCCTCAACTACAATTTCTTGCGCAAGCCGGGGCAGTCCGCGCTGATCGGTGAGGCGAGGCTGCTCAAGCTCGGCAAGCGCCTCGCCGTCGGAGAGGTCAGCCTCTATTCGCAGGGCGAGGCCGAGATGGTCTGCCATGCGACGGGGACCTATTCGATCCCGGCAGAGAGATAATTGCGGTATCCTGATACCGTTTCTTGCATTGCGCTGAAAACAATGCGCTTTTCGTCAAAGCGATGCGTTATCTTCGCTTGACATCTAGGGGGTAGCCGCCTATCCAGCGCCCACACCGCCGCCGGCCTGCCGGCGGCTTGTCCTTTTTTCAAGCAGCCGAAGGGTGCCGCGATGAAGACCATCTCGCTCAAGCCCGCCGATGTCGAGAAGAAGTGGGTTGTGATCGACGCCTCCGGGCTCGTCGTCGGCCGTCTCGCCTCCCTGGTGGCGATGCGTCTGCGCGGCAAGCACAAGGCCGCTTACACCCCGCATGTCGACTGCGGCGACAACATCATCGTTATCAACGCCGACAAGGTGGTGCTGACCGGTCGCAAGCGCGACCAGAAGATCTACTACCACCACACCGGCTATGCCGGCGGCATCAAGGAACGCTCCGCCAAGTTCATTCTCGAAGGTCGCTTCCCTGAGCGCATCGTCGAGAAGGCTGTCGAGCGCATGCTGCCCCGCGGCCCGCTCTTCCGCCAGATCCTCGGCAATCTGCGCGTCTACAAGGGCGCCGAGCATCCGCATGCCGCCCAGTCGCCCGAGGCGCTCGACGTCGCGGCGCTCAACCGCAAGAATGCGAGGGTCTGACGATGGCCGAGGTTCTCCAGTCTCTCGAGCAGCTCGGCCAGGTCGCCAAGGGCACCCAGCCCGAGGCTCCCGTCCACGTCAAGAAGGTCGATGCGCAGGGCCGCGCCTATGCCACTGGCAAGCGCAAGAACGCCATCGCCCGCGTCTGGATCAAGCCGGGCTCCGGCAAGATCACGGTCAACACCCGTGACCAGGAAGTCTACTTCGCCCGTCCGGTGCTGCGCCTGATCCTGCAGCAGCCGCTGATGCTGGTCGATCGCATGACCCAGTACGACGTGATCGTCACGGTCAAGGGCGGCGGCCTCTCCGGCCAGGCCGGCGCGGTCCGTCACGGCATCTCGAAGGCGCTGACCCATTATGAGCCGGAGCTGCGCAGCCCGCTCAAGAAGGAAGGCTTCCTGACCCGCGACTCGCGTGTCGTCGAGCGCAAGAAGTTCGGCAAGGCCAAGGCCCGCCGCAGCTTCCAGTTCTCGAAGCGCTGATTTCAGTATCGGCTTTGGTCGGTATCGATCCGAAGGGCGGCTCTCGCGAGCCGCCCTTTTTTCTGGTCACGTGCCCGGGAGCTGCATTCAGACGACCGCCGCCGGCGCGCTTTCCTGGCCGCTTCCCGCAAGCCATTCGACGATTTCGAAGGCAATGCCGTTGTTGTCGGCAACCTGAAACAGGCGCTCGCCCCAGGGCTCGTCGCGCATCGGCAGGCTGATCGGAACCCCCTCGGCCTGCAGTCGCGAAGCTTCGGCATTGGCGTCTGCGACCGTGAAGGCGATGATCACGCCTTGTGCCGTCTGCTCGCGGACCGATTCCGGCAAGACCTCGATCCCGCGCCGCAGATAGACGATGTTGAGGCCGGCTCCGTCGCGCCCGAGCGAGACGAAGCCATCGGCCGACATCGCTTCGCGAAAGCCGAAATGATTGATGAGAAAGTCGCGTGACGCGGGGACGTCGTCGACGGTCAGTGCGACGGTGAAGGCTGAGATTCGCATGGGAAGTCCTGATGAGGCTCAATAGGAAGCGGACAGAATTTATCCGTACAACGTACGTTAATGAGGATGGCGTACGATGTACAGTATTTTTCCCTTGCGAGCTTGGGAGCCATGGTCATGGCGCGTGAACGCACCGGGGCGGGCGACGCGGCCGCCACCCTGACCCTGCTCTGGCGCCAGCGGCCGCAGAGCCAGCGCGGACCGCGACCGGGGCTGACGGTCGACGCCATCGTCGCGGCTGCGATCGGTATCGCCGACGCGAAGGGCGTGGAGGCCGTGACGATGCGGGCCGTTGCGCTGGCTCTCTCCGCCGCGCCGATGGCGCTCTATACCCATGTGCCGAGCAAGGCCGAGCTGCTCGACCTGATGCTCGACAGCCTGTTCCTCGGCATGAGCCGGGCCGAGCCGGCAGGGGATGGCTGGCGTGACCGGCTTGCCGCGATCGCGCGGGACAATCTCGCCCTGTATTCGGCCCATCCCTGGATCGCCTCCGTCGCGACCGGACGTCCGCCGCTCGGCCCAGGCCTGATGGCGAAGTACGAGTACGAACTGCGCGGCTTCGACGGGCTCGGTCTCGACGAGGTCGAAACCGACGCAGCGCTGACCTTCCTGCTGGGCTTCGTCGAGAACTGCGCGCGCATCGGCGGTGACGCGCGCGCCCGCGCTCAGGCCGATGCGATGAGCGACGCCGGCTGGTGGGAAGCGAATGCGCCCTTGCTGGCCCGCGTCTTTGATCCGGCGCGCTACCCGACCGCGACCCGCGTCGGAGCTGCTGCCGGCGCTGCCCATCAGGGCGCGTACGGCGTGGACCACATGTTCGCCTTCGGTCTCGAGCGTGTGCTCGACGGCATCGAGCGGTTGATCGAGCGGCGCACCCAGAGGGCCGGCGACGGCTGAGCCGAGGAGCGCTCTCGCGAACGGCCCTGTTCGTTCAGGCGCTGGCTTCCAGCCAGGCGACGATCTTGGCGCGCCGAGGATGCGGCTTGCCGGCCGGCGGGGTGAGCATAGTGAGCCGGTCCCCGCTCGGAAGCTCTTCCGCGAATGGCTGGACCAGCCGCCCATCCGCCAGATACGGCGCGACCAGGCTCCGGCGGCCGATCAGTATGCCGGCGCCGCCGAGCGCAGCATCGAGTGCCAGCGCGTAGAGCGAGTAGGACGGGCCGCGGCCGGCATCGATCCCACCTATGCCGGCATGGCGCAGCCAGCGCGCCCAGTCGTCGCGCCAGACGGCGTCGTGCAGCAGAATCTGGCCGGCGAGATCGGCCGGGGTCCGTAAGGAGCGGGCGAGCGCCGGGGCGCAGACCGGGAACAGGCTGTCCTCGCCGAGCGTGAGCGCGCCGGCCGGCGGCCTGGGGAGATAGAACAGCGCCAGATCGAAATTGTCGTGCCTGCCCGTCGGCGGCTCCTCCATCGCACTGATCGAGATCGCCAGCCCGGGAAAGGCCCGCTGCAGCGCCGGCAAGCGCGGCGACAGCCAGAGCTGGGCGAGGCAGGGCAGTGCGGCGATGGTCAGCGCCCGGCCGGCATGGCTCGCCTTGAGCTCCTGTACGGTGAGCGCCAGCGCATCGAAGGCGGCGCTGAGCCGCGGCCGGGCTTCCTGCGCAGCCTCGGTCAGCGCGACGCCCTGCGGTAGCCGCCGGAACAGCGTCAGCCCAAGGAAGGCCTCGAGATGACGCACCTGCTGGGCGATGGCGCCCTGTGTAACGCCGATCTCCTCGGCCGCTTTTGAGAAGCTGCCGAGCCGCGCCGCGGCTTCGAAGGCGCGCAGCGCATTGAGCGGCGGCAGAGGTGGGCGGGGCGGTCTGACGGGCATGAACAGCGATCCGGTAGGCCTAGATTTTCTAGCCCTACCGGCGACGATAACTGGTTTGCATAAGCGCCGGCAAATCGCTGCAATGGCCTGACGAAACACGGCTCGGCGAGGGATGGCGATGACGGTGAAATTGGCGCGGCGGAGTTGGGTGCCGGCGGCGAGCGAGGATTATGTGCTGAGGATCGCCGGCGAGGTCGCCGGTCAGGATCGTGCGGCCCGCGAAACGCGGCTCGCCAACCTCATCACCGAGAACCGCACCATCCATGAGCGCGATTGCGTCAACCTCAACCCAGCGACCAATGTGATGAACCCGCGCGCCGAGGCGGTGCTGGGGCAGGGGCTGGGGAGCAGGCCCTCGCTCGGCTATCCCGGCGACAAATACGAGATGGGCCTCGAGGCGATCGAGCAGATCGAGGTGATTGCGGCCGAACTAGCCGCACAGGTCTTCGGCGCCTCTTTTGCGGAAATCCGTGTGCCCTCCGGCGCGATCGCCAATCTCTATGTCTTCATGGCCGCGGCGAAGCCCGGCGATGTGGTGATCGCGCCGCCGCCCGCGATCGGTGGCCATGTCACCCATCACGGCGCCGGCGCCGCCGGGCTCTACGGCGTCGTCAGCCATCCCGCCCCGATCGATGCCACCGGCTACACCGTCGATGTCGACAAGCTGCGCAACGATGCGCTGAGGCTCAAGCCCAAAGTCATCAGCATCGGTGGCAGCCTCAACCTGTTTCCGCATCCGATCCGCGAAATCCGCGCCATCGCCGACGAGGTCGGCGCGATCGTGCTGTTCGACGCCGCCCATCTCTCCGGCATGATCGCCGGCCAAGGCTGGCAGCAGCCGTTGGAGGAGGGGGCTCACGTCATGACGATGAGCACCTATAAGAGCCTGGGCGGTCCGCCTTCCGGCCTGATCGTCACCAACGATGCCGGCCTCGCCGAAAAGCTCGACGCCATCGCCTATCCCGGTCTCACCGCCAATTTCGACGCGGCCAAGTCGGCGGCGCTGGCGATCACCATGATGGACTGGCAGGAATTCGGCCGCGATTACGCGGCGATGATGGCGGCGACGGCGAAGTCGCTGGCCGAGGCCCTGGCGGAGCGGCAGGTGCCGGTCTTCGCCCGCGACCGCGGCATGACGACCTCGCACCAGTTCGCGATCGAGGCGGGCGCTTACGGCGGCGGGCAGGCGGCGGCGAAGCGGCTGCGCGCGGTGAACATCCTGAGCTGCGGCATCGGCCTGCCGATCGCGGAGGTCGACGGCGACGTCAACGGTCTGCGCCTCGGCACGCCCGAGATCGTCCGCTTCGGCATGAAGCCCGAGCACATGCCAGAACTCGCCGGCTATATCGCCGACGGGCTGTCGGGCGCGCGTCCGGACGAGGCGATCGCCAGCGACGTAACGGCGTTCCGGCGGAGGTTTGGCAAGCTGCATTATGTGAGGTGACGCAGGCGTCATTCTCGGGCGGAGCGAAGCGCAGACCCGAGAATCTCATGACGAGGGGGCGCCTTATAGAGCCTCATCCGGCCGGAGATGCTCGGGTCAAGCCCGAGCATGACGCTGGTCATACCGCCCCAGCATCTCGGCCTTCAGCGCCTCTTCCCCGATCACCTGCGCCGCGCCGAGCCAGGCTTCCTCGATCTCGCCCGCGGCATTGCGGACGAGGCGGACCGGCTCGCCGGGGCTGGCGAAGGCCGAGGCCTTGACGATGCGGCCCTGGTCCTCGCCGTCCGGCACGATCTCGCCCGCGTCGAGGAACGGGTTGAACAACGCCGGATTGGCCATCAGTACCTTGCCGTCGACCGGGACGAGATCGCCTGCACCCCAGATCGTCCAATGCCGCGTGCGCCAGCGCTCGGTCGCCGCCGTCGGCGCCCCGTGCTCGGCGAAGGTCTTGAAGATCTGGATCACGCCGTCGAGCCAGGGATGGGCGAGGCCGTCGATCGCGTTTGTCAGCACCGAGATGGTGAGGCCCTGTTCCGGCAGGGTGGCGGTGCGGGTGATGAAGCCCTGGAAGCCGCCGGAATGGCCCGCCCAGTCCCAACCATCGCCGCCGCCGGAGATGGTGCCGAGACCGTAATGGCGGCCAAGACTGCTCTCGGCATCTGGCCAGAGCCGGCGCGTCATCTCGCGGCGGCTCAGCGCCGACAGGACGCTGCGTTCGGCCTTCGGTGAGAGCTGGGCGATGTAGCGAGCGATGTCGGCGGCGGTCGCGACGAAGCCGGCGGCCGAAACCATCGCATTGCCGGGATTGTCGGCCGGGATGACCACCCTCCGGCCGAGCGGAAGTTTGCCGCTATGGCCCTTCGCCATCGGCCCGGTCCACAGCGTGATGTCGGGCGTGGTTTCCTTCAGCCCGGCGGGCGCGACGATCTCGCGGGCGATCCAGTCGGGAAAGGTCTCGGCGGTCACCGCCTCGATGACGAGGCCGAGCAGGCCGAAGCCGTGATTGGAGTATTTCAGGCGCTGCGAAGCCGGGAAGACCGGCGGCCGGGCGAGATCGGCGAGCAACTCGTCCTTGCGCAGATAGGGCTTGCGGTCGAAGAACTGGCCGCAATCGACGCCGTCTCGGAGAAGTCCGGCGCTGTTGGAGAGAAGCTGGGTCAGCGTCACCGCGGCGACCTCGGAATGCAGGCCATCGACATAGGCGCCGGCCTTGTCGTCGAGACGCAGGCGGCCTTGTTCGACGAGCCGCAGGATGCCGCCGGCGGTGAAGCTCTTCGAATGCGAGGCGATCCGGAAGCCGTGGCGTGGCGTCAGTGCCTCACCGGTCGAGAGGTCGGCGCTGCCGAAGGCGGCCTCCAGCACGATCTCGCCCTCGCTGGCGATCGCGACTGCGCAGCCGGGCTGGTCATGGAAACGGCGCTGGAATTCGAGCCAGCTTGCGACATAGTCGAGCGCGGCGGGCAGCCAGGACTTCATCGGAGAATCCATCGTCGAGCAGGGCGGGGCCTGCAGCTTGGCATGGGCGCTGGTGCTGCGTCAGCGCGGGAAAGCGGCGCGGCCATGCGCTGTGGCCGGATCGCCTTCGTCCTTGCCCTTAGCGCTCACGCGTGGCATCCGTCCGCGCAACACATAAGGATCGTCATCGTGGACAAGACCGAACTCGCCAAGCTCGAAGCCTATCTCCGCCGCACCTTCGCGAACCACAACATCAGCGTGCGCGCGCGGCTGAAGAAGACCGATTCCGCCGAGGTCTATCTCGCCGACGAGTTCATCGGCATCATCCATGTCGACGACGAGGACGGCGATCGCTCGTTCAACTTCACCATGGCGATCCTCGACGTCGATCTCGACGACTGAGGCCAGGCGCTCAGCGCATCAGCCCGTCGATGGTGCGGCGCACGCCGCCGAGCATCACCTGCCAATCGGCGACGATGGCGCGCGGAAAGCGGATGTTCACATCGACGCCGCGATGGCGAAACGTCACGCGGCAAGGCTCGTCGAGGCCGCTCTGGGCGGTCTCGACCGGGCAGCGCGCCGCAAAGCCGCGCCCGTCCGGCACCGAGACATAGAGCTCGTCGCCCTCATAGGGCGTGCTCTTGCGGAAGCCGCGCACCACCAGTCCGCCCGGATTGGACCAGACCGTCGGCGTCAGGAAACGGGCATAGGTGGAGAGCTGCGTCGCCGGCTCGTTGACCTTGTCCGGCGGACTCAGCGTGATCAGGAGCCGCTTGCGGGTTTCGGGCGTCACCGGGCCGAGGCTCGGCCAGTCCAGGCGCAGGCGCGCCATGCCGACGAGGCGGCCTTCATCCGAATCGGCGCCGGTCAGGTTTTCCGGAATCGCCAGCACCACATCGCCGACGCGCGAGGTCTGCAATTCGGTCCCGGCATCGGGATTGGGCCGGGTGGCGAACAGAGCGAGGCCGGTGCCGCCGAGCCCGAGCATGACGATCGCGGCCGCGAGCTTTAGCAGCGCACGGTCGCCGCGTGGCAGGACCGGCGCCGGCCGGCGCTTCAGATGGTTGCGGATCAGCGCCGCGACATCGGTGGCGTTGCCGAGCGGTTGGCTTTGGTCAGGCGCGGCGTAGAGGCTCATCGGATTCGTCCCCGGGGCCGGCTTGCGACCCTGTCAGGAAACTGAAGCAGAGCCACCTTAACACCCCGTAAACCATGACCGGGCCGGCGTGGTTAACCAAAGGTTAAAGCTTCGCTTTCGCGGCTGGCGTCCCTGCGTCATGGTTCGCCAGCATCCGCTGGAAGCCGCGCCCGTGACGCTCGAACCCTCCGCCGTCGAGGCCTTGAAATCGTTGATCCTCGGCTTCGCCTTCGCCGGCTTGCTGGCGAGCGCCTTCGAATTGTTCACGCAGAAGCGCGCCGGCTTCGAATTGCTGCAGAGCGGTGGCGTCGGCGCGGTGGCGAGCGTACCGGTGGTGGTGTTCAGCGCGCCCTTCCTGATCCTGCGCAACACCGTGCGCGGCCGGAGGATCGAGGGGCGACCCTTCTTCTTCGTCATGGCGGCGAGCATGATCGCCTCGCTCTGGAGCCTGATCAGCGGCCGGGTCGTGCTCGATCTGCTGGTGATGCTCGGAGCCGCTTGACGGGCAGGGCGCCCGCCCTGCAATCCTCCCAATGAAATAAGGAGGATACGCCATGCCGCTCTATTCGCTCGACGGAACCGCGCCTGAGACCCCGCCGGAAGGGCAATGGTGGCTCGCACCCGACGCCCATGTCATCGGCCGCGTCAGGCTCGCCCGCGATGTCGGGATCTGGTTCGGGTCGGTGCTGCGCGGCGACAATGAATGGATCGAGATTGGCGAGGCCACCAATATCCAGGAAGGCTGCGTATTCCACACCGATCCGGGAGCGCCGCTCAGAGTCGGTGCCGGCTGCACCATCGGCCACCGCGCCATCCTGCATGGCTGCATCATCGGCGAGAACAGCCTGATCGGCATGGGCGCGACCGTGCTCAACCATGTGAAGATCGGCCGTAACTGTCTGGTCGGCGCCAATGCGCTCGTGACCGAGGGCAAGGAATTCCCCGACAATTCGCTGATCGTTGGAGCGCCGGCGCGCGCCATCCGAACCCTCGACGAGGCCGCTATCGCCGGCATTGCCCGTACGGCCGCGGGCTATTCCGCGCGCTGGAAGCAGTTCGCCAAGGGCATGAAGCGGATCGATTGAGCGCGCGGCGGCTCCGGACCCGTCCTTGATAACGAAACAGGCCGGCTCCCGGGGAAGGAGACAACCTGCTGATATTGTTGATATTTGCGTGGCATTTCGGCTCTTTTCCTAATCGTTCAACGTCATTCGCGAGACGAGCGACAGGGACGGAGTGGGAAAAGGACTTGGGTCGGAATGGCGCGCAGCCGATCAGGCGTCGACAGGGCGGCAGCCAGCCCTGTTGACGGCCCGGTACAGACAGGACGCCCCAAACACCCAATACGGTGCTCAGGCCGTGCCGCCCATTCGCTGGCGCCTCTTGGCGGTGCCAGTACGTGAGATCAGTTGATGATTTGAACGATGCGCCGGGTCTGCGGCTCGACCAGAACGGTGCGACCATTCACGACCGTGTAGCTGTAACCCTGCGCGCCGTATTCAACCGGCACCTCGCGGTAGACGATGCCCCCCTCGCCCGGCAGGACGGTGCCTACCGCCATCGGCTCGGCATAGGTGTAGGACGGGATGCGCTGCTCGACCACGTAGGTGCGGAAGCGCGGCGAATCGTCGATCATGACCCCACCGGCCGGATCCCGCTTCAGGGGAGCCTCAACCGTGCCGACGCCGAGCGCCGGATCGCGCGTTGAACCGCCAGCTGGATCACGGACGACCACCCCGGAATTCTGCGCGAACGCCGTTGCGGGCAAAACGACTAGCGCTAATGCGAATGCGAATTTCTTCATGACCGATCTCCCGGTATTGCGTGCTTGATGCAGCAACCAAGATGCGGCGCTGAGGTTCCAGCTAGATGGAACTAGGGGCAGCCGCAAAAGCCTTATCGTTGCGGTCGTTGCGGCAAGCAGCGGCGTCGCAATATGCCCAGCGACATGACGGATTTCCGATTTTACGGCGGGCAGTAGCGACATTGCCGGCATTAGCGGCGTAGGGAACTTGTTAGAATAAGTTTATCGGCAAGAGAATTTTCGTAATAAAATCAATTAATTAACGAATCGGGCCGGCTCCTGGGGAAGGAGCCGGCCCTGGACGTGCCCGGTCGGGGACGGGTGGGTGGGGACGTGACCGGACTCGTCGTCTGGTGGCGAAGCCCGCCCGGACTTCGCCGATCTGGTATGCGCGCCGGGTTTCGTCCCCGCCCGGCGCGCTGTCTTTCTCAGCGCAGCGAGGCCACCGTCGAGGTCGAGAGGCCGCCGAGCGAGGCCCAGCCGGTGCGGGCCTGGGATTCACGCTTGACGTAGGTGTAGCCGGTCTGGCTCCACGGCAGGATCGCGTTGCGCTTGTTGTCGAGGATGAAGTCGCCGCGGTCGGTGCGGATCATCAGCACGGCGTGGCCGGCATTCTCCTCGTCGATCACCACGGTGACGCGCATCGCCCGCCGCGGCACGCCGGCCTCGGCCAGGCGCTGGCGCTTCAGCAGGACATAGTCCTCGCAATCGCCCTTGCCGTCGGTGGGGATGTCCCAGCGGTCGACCACGCCCCAGTGATCCTGGTCGGTGATCGCCTCGATCTCGCGATTGGCCTTGAGATTGGCCGCGACGACCAGCTTCCACAGCTTCGGCGTCAGCTCGACCTGCTCGGCTTCGCGGGTGTCGACGGCGCATTCGCTCGGGCTGCGCTTGCAGAAATCCGTCCAGGCGTAAGGCGCACGGGCGTCGCCGCCGGCGACGATCGGCGCACTGGCGACCGGCAGGTTGCCGGTCTGCTGCGCTTCAGCGCCGGTCACGCCGGCAAGAGCGATGATGGTGGCAGCGGCGAAGCCGCGAAGTCCCCGGTAAGTCGAAAACATGTCGTCCCTTTCCTGTCCCGGGAACGACCATGCTCTTGGGCTGTAGAGATCGCTTGAAGTGAAAGCGAGCAATTTTACTGAAATCGAGCCTATTGACGATGAAAGTACTTAGAGAAAATCAGGTATAAAAGCGACGGTAAGAATTCTCAGCGCTCACGTCAGGAAATCTTAACCGTGGCTTTCCTTAACCATCCAGTCTCTTAACCATGGCGGTGTCTGTGGTTGGAGCTGGGCTGGTCGCACGGTCGCCTTGCCGCTCCGACAAAGGCGAGGCTGTCCGTCTGCGGAGATTGCACTGAGCGCGTCCAGTACAAGGCCGGCCTTAGGGCCGGGGCGCTTTTCGTGCGCCGGTCAGTCGGTCGAGCAACTCTTCCGCGGTTGGCGCTTTCGTGACGGGTTCGGCCGGCGGGCCGGGGCAATCGAGCGGCAATGCGCTGAAAATGAAGTAGCCACTCATTCCGCTCTTTCCACTGGGGACGGGGTAGCGGCTCTGATCGATATAGCGAATGCTGTATCGGCAACCCGGTTTGAGCTTCTCCCAAAGCGCGTTGCGGTCTTCGCTACCAACGGTGGAGATGCCGACCATGAATGCCTCGCCGCCGTCGACAACGACGAAATGCGGGCCATTGGGCTGCAGGGTGCCGGAGCCCTTCTCGATGACGAGGATGTCGGCCGATCGCGTCACCCACCACTCCATGGCAAACCAGGCGACGACAGAGAGCGACGCGAACGCGCCTGCCAGCTTCAGTGCTCGTGCAACGGATGCGCTCATGACGACATCCTCCCGGACGCCATGAGGCGCACCGAAGTCGGCGTTGCCAATCAGTTTATGGATTCGGCCGTGGCTGCCGAGATCTGGTCGCGGCTCCGCGAAGGCAGGCGAGGCGTTCGGTTGAAAGAAGCGGCGCCCTGATCCGGGCTCAGAGCTCGAGATTCTCGTCGAGCGCGTCGGCCGAGAGCGGCATGCGGAACTGGGCGGCATAGCCGCCGTCGAAGCGCCGCACGATCATCGCCGCGGTGCCGCCGAGTCGGATCGCCGTGCCCATCTCGAACTGGTGGTCGCTGGCGAAGGCCGCGCCCGACAGCGAGATGTCGATCAGCCGCACGGCATGCTCGGTGCCGTCTTCGAAGGTGACGACGCAGCGTGGATTGCGCGGCACGATGCGTTCGTGGCGCCGATCCTCCGGCAGGCCGAGCTCGTCGCGATTGGCGAGCCAGGTCAGCTGTGCGGTGAATTTCTCGCGCTTGCGGCTGGTCGCGGTGATGGTCATCGCAAAGCCGGCAGACGTGGTCCGCACCGCCGTGCCCTCGATCCGGCCGAGATGCTCCAGGTAGACGATGACGCGGTCGCCGACCATGGGTTTGGCCGGCGCGACCATATGCAGGCCACCCGGCGAGATGTCGGTGGTCTGGCACGGATATTCCATGCGGTTGGGCAGCATGTAGCGTCCGAGCAGGACGACTTTCATGCGCTGATGCCGCCGGCGCTCGACCGGGACCGAGCCCGTCTTCGGATTTTGGGGCGCCGTCAGCATTGCAGACCTTGTTCCTAACAGGGTCATGCTACCGGCTCGGCGGTTAAGAGGTGGTTAGTGCTATCAGATACGGCCGCCGGGCAGGAGCATCAATTTCGGCCGCTTGTCCTGGGTCGTAGCGTCGGCCGGGCGCAGCGCGCGCGCATCCGGCCAGATCATCCTGAGCGAGATCATCCGCATCGAATCGAGCGTATCGAGGCCGAGCCATTCCGGCGACAGGGCCGGCGACAGCGCCCCGAGGATGCGTGCATGGGTCCGCCCGCGATAGCGGAGCGGCAGCAGAAGCAACTCGAGATGCACCGTAGCGCCGTTCTCAGTCTGCGCCGTGAGGCCGGCGACGGCGCCCGCCGTCTCGTCCATCACGGTCTGGACCAGGCGGCGCATGTCGCCCTGCGCCTCGACATCGGGCCAGAGCGCGGTGAAGGCGCGTCCGCGCAGCTCGCGGCCGAACAGAGCGCAGAGCCGCGTGCCGGCGAGGCGGAAGACCGGCCCGATTGGCTCGTTCTCGAGCACGAAGGTGTCGGCCAGCGCGTGGCGCAGCGCTCCCGGCTCGATCTCGCCCCGTTCGGGAGCGCTCCGATCGCCGCGCAACGTGTCCCAGTAGTCGAAAACCAGGCGGGTGCTCGGGTTCTTCATATCCTGTCCTGTCCGGTCTGCGCTGTCCCTGTTCGTGCGAATGCGTGTCAATTCGGATCGCTTTCGTTCGAGGCGGGGACTGTCGGGTCCTTGCGAATCGGGAGGACGCAGCCCGCATGCCGTCTTGCCACGCGACCCGGACAGGGGGAGGCGGCAGGGGTCGTTAAGGTTAAGCAAGGGTTAAGCTTGTGGAAGATCCCTAAAATGCCCCATAAATCGGCTGTCGAATTCGAGCCCGCGTGAAGCGTCGGGGCTCATCTGGAAAAGGCGGGGGCGCGGGGGCGTGACCGGCCGGGGAGGAGAGGGGAGAGCGATCGCTCTCCCCTTTTCTGTTGCCTGCCGCAGGCCCATGCGCCAGTGAGGGCGTGATGTCGGCGAACCCAGACGATCCCCATGCGCCTCCGGCCCGCGAGCCGGTCTTCAACCTGCCCGGCGCCGTCGTCTGGTTGATCGCGGCCTTGACGCTGATCCAGGGCGCGCGCGAGCTGCTCAGCGCGCGCGACGATTTTCTCCTCGTCTCCTGGCTGTCCTTCGTGCCGGCGCGATTGACGCTCTGGTTCTCGCCCGAGCGCCTGGAGGACATCGCCCGGACGCTCGATACGTCCGGCGCCTCCGATATCGCCCAGCGCCTGCAACTGGTGCGTCTCCTGCTGGCGGATGGCGACGGCCAGCTCTGGACCCTGCTCAGCTATGGCCTGCTGCACGGCTCCTGGCTGCACCTGATCTCGAATGTCGTCTGGCTGGCCGCCTTCGGCAGCCCGGTCGCGCGCCGGCTCGGGGCCGGGCGCTTCCTGCTGCTGATGGCACTCTCGACGATCGCCGGCGCCCTGCTGCACTGGTGGTCGCGCGAGCTCGACGTGCTGCCACTCGTCGGCGCCTCGGCCGGTGTTTCCGGCGCGACGGCGGCTGCGATCCGCTTCGTCTTCTCGCCCGGCGTCCATTTCGGCGGCCTCGGCCATGACGAGGTCGTGCGCATGATCCCGGCCGAGCCGCTCGGCGGCCTCTGGCGCAACTCGCGGGCGATGCTCTTCGTGGTGATCTGGTTCGTCACCAACATCATCTTCGGCGCCGGGCTGGTGCCGATCCTCGGCGAAGAGACCAGCATCGCCTGGGAAGCGCATATCGGCGGCTTCCTCGCCGGGCTCCTGCTGTTGCCGTTGCTCGATCGCGGCCCGGTTCGGCGCTGACTGCAACCGGAGCGGGCAGCTTTCCTGCCGCGAGCGCCTTGCCGTCGCCTCAGACTTCGCTCACAGTCGAACGAGTCCAAGGTGGCGTCGCATTGCGGATGCAACGATCCGCGTTCCGGCGCTGCTCCCGTCGAATTCATCAACGAGCGCCGGCCAACGGCGTCGCTACCGTCGGAGGAGAAGTCGATGAACGTCGTTCATATTCTCGGCAACAAGGGCGTCGAGGTTGTTTCGGTGCAGCCGCATCGGACGCTTGGCGAGGCGGTGCGGACCTTGGCCGAGAAGCGGATCGGCGCCGTGGTCGTGACCGGGGCCGATGGCGGCTTGCTCGGCATCCTGTCCGAGCGTGACATCATCAAGGCCTTGGGCACAGACGGCGCCGCCGCCTTGGACACGCCGGTGTCCCGCGCGATGACTGCCAAGGTCGTGACCTGCCGGCCCGACACAAGCGTCGACGATCTGATGGAGATCATGACCTCGGGCCGCTTCCGGCATGTGCCGGTGGTCGATGACGGCCGGATCGCCGGCATCGTCTCGATCGGTGACGTGGTCAAGCATCGCGTCGCCGAGATCGAGGCCGAAAGCCGGGCAATGCGCGACTATATCGCGATGGCGTGAGGCGCTGACCCGCAACCTGCCGCTAGTTCAGCGGCAGGTGGTTGGCCGCGACGATCGCCGCGATCTCGTCCAGCGCGCGTTCGGCCGCCTGCCGGCCCAGCGCGATCGCCTCATCGGCACGGTGGAAGTCGAACAGGCCGACGCGGCCGAGCTTGGGCCCGATCATCACATCCGGCGGGTCGCCGGCGAGGCGCGAGCGCGAGATCCTATCCTGCGTGATGTTGAAGGCGTCGACCATCACACCGGCAAGCCCCGGCTGCTGGTCGTGGTTGGCCTTGCCGACGATGCCGCGCATGCGATCGCGCATCCCGCCGAACCAGCCGCTGGCCGGGCGCTGCTCGGCCACGGGTTCCGGGTCGGGATCGGCGCCATAGGACTGGATCACCGTGCCGCGGCCGGTCATGTCGCTATTGAGGTTGACGCAGAGCACGACGTCGGCGCCGAGCGCCCGCGCCACCGTGACCGGCACCGGATTGACCAGGGCCCCGTCCATCAGCCAGCGCCCGCCCAGCTTCACCGGATCGAACACGCCCGGCAGCGCATAGGAGGCGCGCAGCGCGTCGACCAATGAGCCGCGGGTCAGCCAGATCTCGTGACCGGTGCCGAGTTCGGTCGCGACCGCGGCATAGGTCTGCTTGAGATCGCTGATGTGCAGGCCGGCAAGGTCGCGTTCCAGCAGGCGCTTCAGCCGGCCGCCCGAGATCAGCCCGGCGCCGCCGAGATGGAAATCCATCAGGCCGACGACGCGTCGCTTGGTCAGGCCGAGCGCGAATTCACGCAGTTGCTCCAGCTTGTCGGCAGCGTAGCAGCCGCCGACCACGGCGCCGATCGAGGTGCCGGCGATGACTTCCGGCGCATAGCCGGCCTCGGTCAGGACATCGAGGACGCCGATATGGGCCCAGCCGCGCGCGGCGCCGCCGCCGAGCGCCAGGCCGATCCGCGGCCGGCTTAACCGGGGAGCAGATTCGGAAACGAGATCGTTCATCGCAGCTCCGCCGCCGCCTAATCCGAAGGCCCGTCTGGCGATGTTCTCCAGTCTCATCGGCGCGATCCCTCCGCGGGAGGCTCAGGATCGCGCGGGCCGATGAGCGAAGGATGAACGGCGCCGGGATCTTGGGCGGCTATCAGTCGCCTTTGAAGAAAACATGAAAGCGTGGTGAAAGGATCGCCAACGAAGCAGGAAGTTGGGGGTTCAGAAGGTCAACGCACCATTTGCTGCGGCTCCGATGGGCTTAACCCGATAGAAGCAGCTGTGCCGCCCGGTATGGCAGCAACCGCCGTCGCCGCCGACATTGACCTTGATCCAGATCGCGTCCTGGTCGCAGTCGACCCGCATTTCCACGATGCTCTGGAGCTGGCCGGAGGTCTCGCCCTTGCGCCAGAGCGCCTTGCGCGAGCGCGACCAGTACCAGGCCTCACCGGTCTCGATGCTGAGGCGCAGCGATTCGGCGTTCATATGCGCGACCATCAGCACCTCGCCGGTTACGGCATCGGTGGTGACGCAGGTGACGAGGCCATCGCGATCGAACTTGGGCGCGAGCACCGTGCCCTCTTCGATATCGGCCTTGGCTGAGAGGGTGGGGAAGGCGGTCATGGGGGATCCTGAGAATAGGGTCTCGCATATAGGGCACCGAATGCGCGCCGTCATTCTCGGGCGGCGCAAAGCGCCGACCCGAGAATCTCATGACAAGAGGGTACTGATTGCCGAGATACTCGGGTCCAGCCCGAGCATGACGCGCTTCGGCAAGCCGGATCACAGCCCCGGCGACTTCACCATGGTGAAGAAGCGGACCTGCTCGGCTGGATCGCGGAAGCGGCCGGTGTATTGCGTCGTCATCGTCGACGAGCCCTGCTTCTGCACGCCGCGCATCGACATGCACATATGCTCGGCCTCGACGAGGACGGCGACGCCGCCGGGCTTCAGCGACCGCTCGATCGCCTGCGCGATCTGTGCCGTCATCGTCTCCTGCGTCTGCAACCGGCGCGCATAGACCTCGACGACCCGCGCGAGCTTCGACAGGCCGACGACGCCGCCATTCGGATAGTAGCCGATATGGACCTTGCCGACGAAGGGCACCATGTGGTGCTCGCAGTGCGAATAGAATGGGATGTCGCGGACGAGGACCATGTCCTTGTAGCCGTCGACCTCCTCGAAGACGCGCTCGAGAATCTCTTCGGCGTCCTCGTCATAACCCTTGTAGAACTCGCGATAGGCCTTGGCGACGCGCTGCGGCGTCTCCAGCAGCCCCTCCCGCGACGGATCGTCGCCGGCCCAGAGAAGCAGCGTCCGCACCGCCTCCTCGGCTTCTTCCCGCGTCGGCTTCCTGACGAGGAACGTGTCGGCGGCCGGGCGCAAGGCCTGGTCGGCGGACAAGGACTTAACCACGGCGTCCATGTGGTGCCTTCCGTTTTACTACCCCGCCTTCATACGGGCGGAGAGCCGGGTTGGATCAATTCGTCAGCCGGTGCGGCGAGACGGCCCTCCCCATTTGGGAGAGCCCTTTCTATATTGGAGTGGAAGGCGGGTCGATCCACCCCCCCGCATGGGCTCGCTTATGCTGAACGACGTCTACAACAAGCGAATCCTGGAATTGGCAGGAAACATCCCGTTGCTCGAGCGCTTGCCGGCGCCCGATGCGACGGCGACCGCCCATTCGCGGCTGTGTGGCTCGACGGTGACCATCGACCTGACCATGCACGAGGATGTCGTCACCGGCTTCGGCCACGATGTCCGCGCCTGCGCGCTCGGCCAGGCTTCATCCTCGATCATGGCCCGACATGTCGTCGGCTCGACCGCCACCGAGCTCCGCGAAGTCCGTGAGCAGGCGCGCGCGATCCTGAAGGAGGGAGCGGAGCCGCCGGACGGCAAATGGGCGGATCTGTCCGTGCTCGTGCCGGTCCGCGACTTCAAGGCCCGCCACGCCTCGACCTTGCTGACCTTCGACGCGGTGGTCGACGCGATCGGCCAGATCGAGGCGAAGCGGCGCGAGACCGTCGCGGGCTGAGTGCTATTTCAGCCCGAAGGCCTGCCGCGTTTCGACCCGCGTCTCGTCGTAGCGGACCTTGAACGCTTTCTCGGCGAGCAGCGCCTTGGCGACGACGCGGCCGATCTTGTCGCCGGCTTCCAGGTCGGTCGGATAATGGAAACCGCAGACAAGACGGCTCTCGTCATAGCTCTTGACGCGCTCCTCGAACTTGTCGGCGAGCTCGGGCACGGCCTCGGAGAGCAGCGTAGCGTAGAGCGCCGCGGTCGCGGCATGGGCCGAGGGGAAGGAGGTGCCTTCCGGCCGCCCGCCGGGGCAGGGCTTGACCCTGACCTTGTTCCACATCTGGAACGGTCGGATGCGGCTGGTCATGCGGTTGACGCTCTTCAGCAGGATGGCGAGCTCGATCTGCGCCTCGCGCATCAGGAGCCGCGTCTCGCGATGGGTGCCTTCGACATAGGCGTGGTCGATGCCGTTCAGGAAGGCATTGAGCGTCTGGTACTGGTCGGCGATCGCCTGCTTCTCGCGCTCGGGCGTGCGGGCTTGGGAGATCGCAAGGACCTTCTCGAACTCGGCGCGGTGCTCCGGGGAGTTCTGGGCCGGCGGCAGGCCCATCACCTTGGCGACGTCGATTTTGCCGGCGTCGAGCCAGATCAGGTAGGGTCTCTGTTGTGCAGCCGCCGGCATGGCCAGGGCCAGGGCGAGCAGCGGCCCGCAGAGGGCGGTGGCGGAGGCAAGGAAACGTGCGCGCATCATGACCGGGGGGTGGGAAGGGCAGAATCGGCGAGGGGCGATGGAGAGAGGTGAGAGGGAGCGGCGGGGTTCGCCTGAGTCATACCTGCCTAAACATGCTGAAAAAAGCCTTTCATGGCGACGCGTCGTTGCGCTTGCTCCACGACGGGGCGCGCATCTGCTGATCCGCGGCTATCAGCTTAGCCTTTCCATGCTGATCGGCCGTCAGTGCCGGCACTGGCCGACCTGTTCGGAATACACCGACGAGGCGATCCAGCGTCACGGGCTCTGGGCCGGCGGCTGGGTCGGCTTTGCCCGCATCTGCCGCTGCACGCCGCTCGGCACCTCCGGCATCGACCTGGTCTGCGAGGAACTGCCGCCCGAGGGCGCCTGGTACAAGCCCTGGGCCTATGGCCGCTGGCGCGGGGTCAACGGTCCGGCATCTTGACCGGCGCGCTCGCCGGCTGCTCGGCGATGGTCCGCTGCTGGGGAGCGGAGAGAGGCTCGTTGAGCCACATGCGGGCCTTGAGAAGCGATTGGCAGTTGCGCCGGTGATAGGTCTGCCGGTCGAGATATTCCTGGACAGGCTTCGACAGCCACCAGCTCATCGACACCTCCTTCAGCGCCGTCGCCTGGTTTGGCACGACGGGGGGAGGCGGCCCCTCGACAGCAGCTTTCGCTCCTATGGCGAGATCGGTCTGCGGGGCGGTCCGCTCGAAGCATTTCGGTACGTCGCTGCCGGGCGGCACATATTCGAAGCCCGTCAGCCCGGCAACGATGGCGAACTTGTCCTGGGTCTGGACGGAGGGTTCGCCGAAGACGAGGAAGTCGGCGACATTATCCCTGCCGACCACGCCTGCCAGCGTGGCGAGGGCATAGGAGCCGCGGGCACTGCGGGTCGACAGCACCGTGTTCACCGGCGCCGTCAGCAGCGGTACCAGCGAGTCCCCGTGCGGGGGCGGGCGCTGGTCGCGCTCCGGGTCGGCGATCAAATCGACTGGATCGTTGGCGATGTGGAGCACGACGGGTGCGAGGCCGAAGCGCTTGAGCGCGTCGGCGATCTCAGCCGTCGTCGTCGCCCCGTCATTCTCGAAATAGCCGCCGTCGACGGCGCGAAGCGTGACCTTGCAGCCATCGGCGAAGCGCCCGGCCGGCGAGACGATGGGAAAGCGTGCACTGTTCAGCGCCGCGCTCGCGAGGGTGAGGTCGAGACCGTTGCCGCGCGCAATGGCGCAGTTCGGCTTTGGCGAGGTCAGTTCGCCGAGGAAACGCGCCGCGTCGAAGGCGTCGACGAACAGCGTCGGCCGGTCGAGCCTGGTCTGGCTGGCGGGTTCCAGCTGGTTGGCGATCTGGCTGGCGAGAACGCGCTTGCCGGTTTCTTCCGAGGTTGCATTGAGCACGAGGAGCGGAAGCCAGCTGCCGTCCTTGCGTACGCTCTGGCCGAACCGGCTGAACGACTGGGCGAGATCGCCGCGTGCCGGCATTGCTTGCGCACCCTGCACCGGCGCGAAGACATTGTCCTGATAGTGGTTGATCCAGCTGTTCTCGATGATGGCGGCGCGATCGAGGAAATACCCGTTTGGCCAGAAGCGGCCGAGCAGCGGCTCCAGGAAGAGGAACGGTTCGCTCGTCACCAAAGCGAGCACGGTCGGCGAGAGGAAGTCCTCGCCCGCGAGCACCTGCAGGCAGTCGCGCCATTTGCCCTCGTTCGGCGTCTTGTAGAAATGCGCCGGACTCTTGTCGACGCAGGGCGGCTGCAGCGCGGTGTCCTTCGGGTCCCGGCGCGCATCGCTCATGGCGGCGACGGCCTGGACCGCGCCGAGCGAGCCGCCCGAGACACCCGAGATCGCGAAGACCCGCTGCCCCAGCAGAGGCACGGTCGCGTCCGGCTTCTCGCAGGCGCGGCCGGGCTGCCGGCAGGGATTGTCGAGCAGCTCGCCGAGGATCGTCGCGGCGAAGAAGGCGGCGCGCGAAGCCCCACCGGCGATCGTCACCAGGACCGGACGCGGGCAGGTGCCGCTGTCCAGGCAATTCGCCTCTTTCCAGGCTGCGACGGCCTTGGCGAATTCCATGGCCGGCTGCGGCTCCTGCTTGGCGCGCGAAACGAGATTCGAGTGGCCGCAGGAATTGGCGGCAAGCAGCCAGCCGACCAGGAGCAGCAGGGTGAAGGGAAAGCGAGTCCTCTGGCTCGCCATCCCGATCTGCGTGAAGACCGGGATCCAGGCACCGAGCAGGATGGGAACGAGATAGATGCCCGAGGCCACCGCCAGCAGGCGATCGCCGAAGGCCGCGACTGCCCCGAGCATGAACAGGCCGAACGCGAGCCAGGCGCCGGCGTGCAGGCTCATCGCCTCGCGCCAGCCGCTCGCGGGTTTATCCTCCGTCTTCTTCTCTTCTCGGAAATGCGCCTCGGTTTTGGCGATCTGCCGGATGTTGCGGCCCCAGAGGAGGAGGTGGGCGGCGATGCCGCAGGCGAGGGCGACATAGAAGCCCGCCGAGCCGTCGCGGAGAATGCCTGCGGACAGGGCGAGGGAGCCGACGGCATCGCGCGGCAGATCGGCCAGCGCCGCCTCGTAGCCGCACCAGACTGCGAAGAAGGTCAGGAGGGCGAGCGCATAGGGCACGACGACGACGAAGGCGCGGAAGCGGCGATCATAGATCGCCATGTCGCGCGGGGTCAGCTCGCGGGACGGTCCGATCAGCCAGGCGCTTCCGCCCAGCAGATGTTCGGCTGAAGCCTGGACGGTGCCGCTCCAGACGATGATGTGAACGACGAAATAGATCAGCCAGCGGAACAGCATCTCCCAGAAGCGGGGATAGTCCGTTCCGGGTCCGAAGGCCGGTCCTTGGAAGACCAGGAACAGGTCGCGCGCCTGCGGAACCTGTGTCAGCAGCAGGTAGCCGAGCAGGACGGAAATCGCGGCGACGCGGCAGGCGTAGATCACCTTCAGCAGATCGCCGATCCAATTGAACGGCCACGAATCCACGTCTCGTAGGACGGGGGCCGCGGCGTCGGATGACATCGCTGGCTGCATGGCAATCGAACCGATTGAGAGGATCGGAAGTCGATTGCGTAACCTATCGTCAGCTTAGCCATGGTTGCAAGTGGCGAGGCCGCAATGACGGCCTCACAAATGTCTTTGGTTAATTTGTCTGCCGCTGAGCGCGTGCCTGTTGCAGGGTCGTTAGGCAGGTTTCGGAGAAGGATGCGCGCTTCTCTTTGAGACAGGCGGCGAGGCGCCCGCCGCCCGGCTGGATACCCGGGCAGTTCTTCTGAAAATCGGTGGCGCAGGCCTGGCGGATGGCGGCGCGGTCCGGCGCCTGGGCGAAAGCCGCGGCAGGCGCCATCGGGACCAGGGCGAGGGTGAGAACGAATCTGCGATGCATCGTCGGGGGCTCCGTTGGGCGAGGCCGCGATGCTGGGCGTGCCGGCTTTGCGGCGATCTGACCGGAACATGACGAAACGGACAGCTTGCGACGAGCAAGGCCATTCCCCGATTGCCTGTGTCGCCCCGCTCGTATAGGCGGGGCCGGCGCGCGTGCCGAACCGGTTGCAGGCCGCGTCGCCCCGCTCATCCATGCAGCCGGCCTTGGCTTACGGGGCTTGTATCCCCGAGTGAGCAGGAGCCGATCGATGACGATCTCCCTGACCTTTCCCGATGGCGCGCAGCGCGAATTTCCTTCCGGCATCACCGGCAAGGAGCTTGCAGGCGGCATTTCCCCCTCACTGCTGAAGCGCACCGTCGCGATGGCGCTCGACGGTACGGTCGTCGATCTCGCCGATCCGATCACTGCCGACGCGAAGATCGAATTCCTCAACCGTGAGGATCCGCGCGCGCTGGAGCTGATCCGGCATGACAGCGCGCACGTCCTTGCCGAGGCCGTGCAGGAGCTGTTCCCCGGCACGCAGGTGACGATCGGCCCCGTCATCGAGAACGGCTTCTTCTATGATTTCGCCCGCAACGAGCCCTTCACCCCGGAGGATTTCCCGGCGATCGAGAAGAAGATGCGCGAGATCATCGCGCGCGACAAACCCTTCACCAAGGAGGTCTGGAGCCGCGACAAGGCCAAGGATTTCTTCGCCAAGAAGGGCGAGGCCTACAAGGTCGAGCTGGTCGATGCGATTCCCGCTGACCAGACGCTGAAGATGTATGCGCAGGGGGACTGGATCGATCTCTGCCGCGGCCCGCACATGACCTCGGTCGGCAAGGTCGGCAACGCCTTCAAGCTGATGAAGACGGCCGGCGCCTATTGGCGCGGTGACAGCAACAACGCGATGCTGACCCGCATCTACGGCACGGCCTTCGCGCGGCAGGAGGAGCTCGACGCCTATCTGAAGCAGCTCGAGGAGGCCGAGAAGCGCGACCATCGCCGGCTCGGCCGCGAGATGGACCTGTTCCACTTCCAGGAGGAGGGGCCGGGCGTCGTCTTCTGGCACTCCAAGGGCTGGCGGCTGTTCCAGGAGGTGCTGACCTATATGCGCCGGCGCCTCGCAGCCGACTATGAGGAGGTCAACGCCCCGCAGGTGCTCGACAAGTCGCTCTGGGAGACCTCGGGCCACTGGGGCTGGTACCAGGACAACATGTTCGCGGTGAAGTCGGCATCGGCCTTCGAGAACCCGAACGACCAGGAGCGCGACCACAAGGTCTTTGCGCTGAAGCCGATGAACTGCCCGGGCCATGTCCAGATCTTCAAGCACGGGTTGAAGAGCTATCGCGACCTGCCGATCCGGCTGGCCGAGTTCGGCAACGTCCACCGCTACGAGCCCTCGGGCGCGCTGCACGGGCTGATGCGCGTGCGCGGCTTCACCCAGGACGACGCGCATATCTTCTGCACCGAGGAGCAGCTCGCGGCCGAGTGCCTGCAGATCAACGACCTGATCCTCTCGGTCTACGAGGATTTCGGCTTCACCGAGGAGCTGGTCATCAAGCTCTCGACGCGCCCCGAGAAGCGCGTCGGCTCCGACGCGGTCTGGGATCATGCCGAGGATGTCATGACCAGCGTGCTGGAGAGGATCGCGAAGCAGTCCGGCAACCGGATCAAGACCGAGATCAATCCGGGCGAGGGCGCCTTCTACGGGCCGAAGTTCGAGTATGTGCTGCGCGACGCCATCGGCCGTGACTGGCAATGCGGCACGACGCAGGTCGACTTCAACCTGCCGGAACGCTTCGGCGCCTTCTATATCGGCTCGGACGGCGAGAAGAAGCAGCCGGTCATGGTCCATCGCGCCATTTGCGGCTCGCTGGAGCGCTTCGTCGGCATCCTGATCGAGCACCATGCCGGGCATTTCCCGCTCTGGCTGGCGCCCGAGCAGATCGTCGTCTGCCCGATCACCTCGGATGCCGACGGCTATGGCGAGGAGGTCACCATGGCGCTGCTTTCGGCCGGCCTGCGCGCCCGCGCCGATCTGCGCAACGAGAAGATCAGCTACAAGGTGCGCGAGCACTCGCTGGCCAAGGTCCCGGTGATCCTCGCCGTCGGCAAGCGCGAGGCCGAGGAGAAGACCGTGACCGTGCGCCGCCTCGGCAGCCAGGCCCAGACGGTGATGAGCCTCGACGCCGTGATCGCGGCGCTGACCGAAGAGGCGACGCCGCCCGATCTTGCCCGCAAGAAGAAGATCAAGGCGGCCTGAGACTGACATCTCGCCAAAACCCGTCAGCCCGTGCCAAATGGCCGGCATGCTGACGGGTTCCTATCGCAAGCGGCTTGAGGCCGATCTCAATCGTTGGGTGGGGGAGGGGCTGGTCAGCGCTGACAGCGCGGCCATCATCCGCCGCGCGCTGGCACAGGAGGGCGGCGGCTTCAAGCTGCCGGCCCTGATCGGCCTGTTCGGCGGTCTGCTGATCGCCTCCAGCGTCTCCGCCTTCGTCGCGGCGAACTGGGAGGACATCCCCCGGATCGCCAAGCTCGTGATGATCCTGCTCGCCGTCGCCGGCGCGCTCGGCATCTCGGCGCGGCTGGAGAGCCGGGGCTCGACCGGCGGCGCCGACGCCGCCGCGACCTGCGGCACGCTGATCTTCGCCGCCGGCGTTGCCCTCGTCGGCCAGATGTATCATCTGCCGACCGACTGGCCGGGCGGAGCGCTGCTGATCGCGATCGGCGCGCTGATCGCAGCCTTCCTGCTGCGCTCGAACGGCACGCTCGTCATCGCGATCATCGCGATCGGCTGCTGGGCCGGCGGCCGCTGGGACGAGGGCGAGGCAAAAGCCCATCTCCTGTTCTGGATTCCCTTCCTGCCGGCGCTGTGGCTGGCCGCGACCCGGCACAACCGCCTCGTCCACCATGTCGCGGCGCTGGCGCTGCTCGGCTGGTTCGCGACGCTGCCCGGCCAGCCGGCCTTCCTGCGCTTCGACTATGGGCTGCTCGCCTATGGGCTCGCCGTCTCCACGCTCTTCGTCGCCCTCGGTGCGCTGGCGGTCGATCGCGGCGGGCCGGGCCTGCTCACGGCTTTCCTGCCCTGGGGGCTGATCGGACTGATCCTCTCGCTCAATGTCGAACTCGCCCGCATCCTCGAACCCAATGAGGCGCGGCCCGGCACGGCGCTCTGGATGAACTATTTCGCCTATGCGCTGGCGCTGCCGGCGGTGGTCGGGCTCGGTCTGCTGACGCGCGAACGCCGTTTCGCCTGGCCGCTGGCGCTGGCGCTGTTCCTGGCGCTGCTGGTTCCGGTGCTGTTCTGGAGCGGCGGCGCGGTCAGCATGGTCGGCAAGATCGTCGTCGCGGCGCTGATCCTCGCCATCGCGATCGGCATCGTCATCGCCGGGGCAGGTGGCGGCGTCCGTCGGCTCAGTGTCGCCGGCTCGACCCTGTTCGCCATCGCGATCGTCATCCTGCTCTGGCAGACCATCGGCACGCTGCTCGACCAGTCGCTGTTCTTCCTGGTCGGCGGCGCGCTGCTGATCGGCCTCGCCAGCGGAATGCGGAGGCTCCTCGCCAAATTCAGCAAGCCGGTGGAGGCCGCGCCGTGATCCGTCTGCCTTCCGCCGACGCTTTTCTCGGCCGCGTCTCGCCCCTCTGGCGCGGGCTCGCCGCCATCATCCTGCTCTGCGGCCTGATCCTGGCCCTGGTCGAGTCGCGCGCCGGCATCCTGCGTTCCGGCACCGAGATCCGTCTGGCGACCGCGCCTGTCGATCCGCGCGACCTCTTCCGCGGCGACTATGTCATCCTGAACTACAAGATCAGCACGCTGGAGCCAGCAGCGCTCGACGGTGACAAGGCGTTCGAGCGCAACCAACTCGTCTTCGTCCGTGTCGCGCCCGGCGCCGACGGGCTGGCTGAGGCGAAGGGCGTCTATCTCGCCCGTCCGCCGGCGGCTGCGGGCGGAGCCGTCCTCGAAGGCAGGGTCGCGTCGACGGGCGCCTGCGTGGTCAATGCGAACGGCGATCCCGACTGCAATGCCGGCCGCCGGGCCATCCGTGTCGCCTACGGCCTCGAGAGCTATTTCGTACCGCAGGGCACCGGCCGCGCCATCGAGACCACCGAGCGCAAGCGGCTGGAGATCGTCGCGGCCGTGTCGAGCTCGGGCCAGGCCGCGATCAAGCGCCTGCTCATCGACGGCAAGCTGGTGCATCAGGAGCCGCCTTACTAGCGCCGGGCCATTATGGCGACGCAGGCAGTTCCCACGCCGCGCGTCCCGGTCTAGAGAACAGCCGATTCCACAACGGATCGGCTTGAGCGATGTACGACATCAGATGGATTCGCGAGAACGCTGAGGCGTTCGATCGGGGCTTGCAACGGCGCGGGCTTGAGAAACTGTCGTCGTCGCTGCTGGCGCTCGACGACCAGCGCCGCGCCGCCATCGGCAAGTCTCAGGCAGCACAGGAGCGCCGCAACGCCCTCTCCAAGGAGATCGGCAAGGCGATGGGCCAGAAGGACCTCGCCCTCGCCGAGCAGCTCAAGGCCGAGGTCGCCTCGCTGAAGGAGCAGGTTCCGGCGCTGGAGGCCGAGGAGAAGGCCGCGGTCGAGGCTCTGAATGGGCAGCTTGCGGCAATCCCGAACGCGCCGCTTGACGAGGTGCCTGATGGTACTGACGAGCATGGCAATGTGCTGCTGCACGCCCAGGGTAAGAAACCGGAAGAGAGCGGTCGCCTTGCCGGTGTGAACCAGGCCAAGGAGCACTACGAGCTCGGCGAGGCGCTCGGCCAGATGGACTTCGAGAAAGCCGCAAAGCTTTCCGGCTCGCGCTTCGTCGTGCTCGATCGTCAGCTGGCGCGTCTCAACCGTGCCATCGGCCAGTTCATGCTCGACACCCATGTCGAGGAGCACGGCTATACCGAGGTCAACCCGCCTCTGATGGTGCGTGACGACGCCATGTTCGGCACGGCGCAATTGCCGAAGTTCGCCGGCGACCAGTTCCATGCCTTCGCCTTCGAACTGCCCGAGCATCTGAAGCCGCACGGCCCTGCCGCAGAGCTTTGGGAGTCGCTGGCGGAAGATTGGGCCTCGGAGGAAGGCAAGCTCGAACAGGCGACTTTCGGCTCGGTGGTGCAGGCGCTGATCGACCACAAGCTGCGTCCGGACGAGATCGATCAGATCTCCTTCTTCTTCAACCGGCTGAAGCGCGAGCTGGCGGTGGCGCGCCATGGCAAGGCGCGCGGCGACGTCGTGCTCGATGCCGCTGCGGGCGGGCACTGGCTCATCCCCACGGCCGAGGTCCCGCTGACCAATCTGGTGCGCGAGTCCATCCTCTCCGAGGAAGAGCTGCCGCGCCGCTATACCGCGCTGACGCCCTGCTTCCGGGCCGAGGCCGGCTCGGCCGGGCGCGATACGCGCGGCATGCTGCGCCAGCACCAGTTCGAGAAGGTCGAGCTCGTCTCGATCACCGCGCCGGAAAAATCGCGCGAGGAGCATGAGCGCATGCTCGCCTGCGCAGAGAACGTGCTGAAGAAGCTCGATCTGCACTATCGCGTCATGACGCTGTGCACCGGCGATATGGGCTTCGCCTCGCAGAAGACCTACGACATCGAGGTCTGGCTGCCCGGCCAGAAGACCTATCGCGAGATCTCGTCCTGCTCGGTCTGCGGCGATTTCCAGGCGCGGCGGATGAACGCCCGCTACAAGACCAAGGACGGCAAGGGTCCGTTCTTCGTCCATACCCTCAACGGCTCGGGCACGGCGGTCGGCCGCGCTTTGATCGCGGTGATGGAGAACTACCAGAACGCCGACGGCTCGATCACCGTGCCCGACGTGCTGGTTCCCTATATGCGCGGGGTGACCCGCATCGAGAAGGCGGCCTGATCCCATGCGCATCCTGGTGACCAATGACGACGGCATCCATGCCGAGGGCCTTGCCATCCTCGAGCAGATCGCTGCCCAGCTCTCGGACGATGTCTGGGTGGTGGCGCCCGAGACCGACCAGTCGGGCGTGGCGCATTCGCTGTCGCTGTCGAACCCGCTGCGCCTGCGCCAGATCGAGGAGAAGCGCTTTGCCGTGCAGGGCACGCCGACCGATTGCGTGATCATGGCGGTGCGCTCGGTCATGGCCGAGATGAAGCCCGATCTCGTGCTCTCCGGCGTCAATCGCGGCCAGAACGTCGCCGAGGACGTGACCTATTCCGGCACCATTGCCGCCGCCATGGAAGGCACGCTGCTCGGCATCCCCTCGATCGCGGTGAGCCAGGCCTATATGGCGGGCGACCGGACCCAGATCATCTGGGACTGCGCCCTGCAGCATGCGCCCGGCATCATCCGCCGCCTGCTGGAGGAGGGGATTCCGGATGGCATCCTGTTCAACCTCAATTTCCCGAACGTGGCGCCCAGCGAGGTTGCGGGCGTCGCCGTCACCGCGCAGGGCCGGCGTGACCAGGAGCTGATGCGGCTGGAGCCGCGGCGCGACGGGCGCGGCAATCCTTATTACTGGATCGCCTTCCAGCGCGGGAAGAACGAGCCGGCCAATGGCACCGATCTGCGCGCCCTCGCCGAGAACAAGATCTCGGTGACGCCGCTGGAGCTCGACCTGACGCACGAGCCGACGATGACGCGCTTCGCTCAGCTCTTCGCCTGAGGCCTGTTCGCATGTCTCCCTCAGCCCTCATCCTGAGGAGCCGCGTAGCGGCGTCTCGAAGGATGGTTCCAGTGATCTCTGGAGCATCCTTCGAGACGCGATCTGCGATCGCTCCTCAGGATGAGGGCTGTGGGTTGTGAACGACATGTCGGAGATGACCGAGGAGGGCGCCAGCAGCGAGAGCGAGCGCACGGTCGCTTTCCTGTTGTCGCTGCGCGCACGTGGCGTGCGCGACCTCGCACTGCTGCGGGCGATGGAGCGCGTGCCGCGCGAGCATTTCGCGCCGTCGCGCTTCGCCGACCTCGCCCGTCAGGACGTTTCGGTGCCGCTCCCTTGCGGCCAGACCATGACGGCGCCGCACACGGTCGCGGCGCTGGTCGGCGCGCTCGACATGAAGTCCGATTGCCGTGTGCTCGAAGTCGGCTCCGGCTCGGGCTATGTCGCGGCGCTGCTCGCGGCGATGGGCGGCAAGGTCGTCTCGCTGGAGCGCTATCGCACGCTGGCGCTCGCCGCACATGAGCGGCTCATCGGAGGTGGCTTCGCGAAATTGGTCGAGTTGCGCCATGCCGACGGCTTCCAGCCCGATCGCACGCTCGGCCGCTTCGAGCGCATCCTGGTCAACGGCGTGATGCAAGCGGTGCCGGAGGCGCTACTCGCCCGGCTGGAGACCGGCGGGCGGCTGGTCGGCGCGTTGCGGGTCGAGGGGGCAGGGCGGCTCGTCGTCATCACCCGCAGCGAGGACGGCTTCGACCATGCACTCGGCGGGGTCGTGCGTATTCCGCCGTTGGCGCCCGGGCTGTCGCAGGCGCTTTAAACGTTCCTCGCGGCGGCCACGCTGATCCAGTTCGTCATGCTCGCCCTTGCGGCGAGCATCCGCGTCTTGAACACCGCATTGCAGGAAGGCGCGGATGGTCGGGACAAGCCCGACCATGACGGGCGCTCCGTCCAGTCAGGAAGATTGCGGCGACGTCCAAAAATTCACCTGACCTGTCAGCAGCGAAACGCCTTCTTAACCTAACCGGCTCTTTAATGCGGACCGTAGAGTTGCGTCGTTCGCGAGTGCAGAGTCCATGCGTAAGCAAGTCGAGCTGGCCGTCCCGAAATCCGTGGTTCGCGTCGTGTCGGTCTGCGCCCTTGCAGCCGGCCTGGGCGCCTGCTCCTCGGAGGCGATGCGCTTCACCGAAGCGCCCTTCAGCAATCCCTTCCAGACCGCGCAGGCTCCCGCTGCCCAGCGCGATCCGGCGACCACCGGCTCGATCGGCCGCAATCCGCCGCGCCAGTCCTACGAGACCGCTTCCGTCTCCGGCAATCCCGGTGTGCGCAGCCAGCCGCTGCCCCCGCCGACCGCTTCCGTGGCCGCCCGCCCCGCGCCAATGACGGCCCCTGCGCCGAGCGCGCCCGGCTCGGCCGCCGGCTGGAGCGCCCAGGGTGGCACGCCGATCGTCGTCGCCCAGGGCGAGACGCTCGAAGTGATCTCCGGCCGCTATGGCGTGCCGCGCTCGGCGCTGATGCAGGCCAACGGGCTCTCGGGTGAGGCCGCGCCGGGCTCGCGCATCGTCGTTCCCGTCTATAATGGCGGTGGCTCCCAGACCGCCGCGCGCCAGCCGGCGCCGAACGACAACCGTTTCGAGCAGCCCCGCCTCGCGCCGCCGCCGGTGTCGCGTCCGGTCGCTTCCGCGCCGGCCAAGCCCGCCGTTGCTCCGAAGGTCGCGGCTCTCGATCCCAGGGTGCAGGCAGCCAATGCCAAGGAGAAGGCAGAAGCCGACGCCAAGCGCATGGGTGAGGCTCGCGCCCGCTTCGCCGCCGAGGCCAAGGCCAAGGCTGCCGCCAAGGCCGCCAACGAGACCAAGACCGCGGCGCTGCCGGCTCCGGCTGCCCAGCCGGCCAAGCCGAAGGCGGCTGCGCCGGTCGTCGCCAGCGCCCCGGCCGACAAGATCACCACGCAGCCTAAGGCGGTCGCTCCCGCTCCGGAGCCGAAGGCCGCCGAGCCGCAGACCACAGCGAGCCTGCCCAAGGCCGAGGAGCCGGCTTCGTCCGGCGCCGAGTTCCGCTGGCCGGCCCGCGGCCGCGTCATCGCCGGCTATGCCGGCAAGGGCGGCAATGAGGGCATTAACATCGCGGTGCCGGAAGGCACGCCGATCAAGGCGGCCGAGGGCGGCGTCGTCGCCTATGCCGGCAGCGAGCTCAAGGGCTACGGCAATCTCGTGCTGATCCGCCACCCGAACGGCTACGTCTCGGCCTACGCCCATAATGGCGAGCTCAACGTCAAGCGCGGCGAGCAGGTCAAGCGCGGCCAGGTCGTCGCCAAGTCGGGCCAGTCCGGCAACGTCAACTCGCCGCAGCTGCACTTCGAGCTGCGCAAGGGTTCGACCCCGGTCGACCCGATGCCCTATCTCAGCAGCAACTGACCCGGTTCAATCTTCGGCCGGTATTCGCGAGACCCCGCCGGTCGATACGAGGCGGGGCGGTCCCAGGAAAGGCCGCCCCGTCTTCCGTTTTTCAGGCCGTCATGCTCGGGCTTGACCCGAGCATCTCAGGCAGGATGAGGTGTCGGCTTGGCGCCATTCTCGTCACGAGATTCTCGGATCTGCGCTTCGCTCCGTCCGAGAATGACGCCTTCACCCCTCCAACCGCTTCTCCAGTCGCCCGGCCAGGTCCTGGATGTACTGCCAAGCGGTGCGTCCTGAGCGCGAGCCGCGTGTCGTCGCCCATTCCAGTGCCTCGTGGCGCAGCTGCCCGGGTTCGATCGTCAGGCCGAAATGGCCGACATAGCCGTCGATCATCGCCAGGTATTCGTCCTGACTGCATTTGTGGAAGCCGAGCCAGAGCCCGAACCGGTCGGACAGCGAGACCTTCTCTTCGACGGCCTCTCCAGGATTGATCGACGTCGAGCGCTCGTTCTCCATCATGTCGCGCGCCAGCAGATGCCGGCGATTCGAGGTCGCATAGAACACGACATTCTCCGGCCGGCCTTCGACGCCGCCGTCGAGCGCCGCCTTCAACGACTTGTAGGAGGTGTCCTGCCCGTCGAAGGAGAGATCGTCGCAGAAGACGATGGCAGGGTGCGGATCGACCTTGAGCAGCCCCATCAGCACGGGCAGGCTCTCGATGTCCTCGCGATGGATCTCGATCAGCTTGAGGGGCAGGGCGCCGGCCGGCAGGCGCTGATTGGTGTCGGCGTGCACCGCCTTGACCAGTGACGACTTGCCCATGCCGCGCGCGCCCCAGAGCAGGACGTTGTTGGCTGGCAGGCCGCGGGCGAAGCGCTCGGTATTCTCGGCCAGCGTGTCGCGCACGCGGTCGACGCCGCGCAGCAGCGAGAGCGCGACGCGGTTGACCTTGGCGACCGGCGAAAGCTCATGGCCTGCGGCATGCCAGACGAAGGCGTCGGCGGCGGTGAGATCGGCTGCGCACCGGGCCGGCGGAGCGAGGCGTTCGAGCGCGTCGGCGATGCGCAGCAGAGTAGCGAGCGTCGGGTCGGTGGTGGTGTCGGTCATCGCAGGCGGTCCGCGTGAATGATGCGTACCGAACGGTACGGTACGCTCATAACGCCGCAGGGCCTTCGAATGCAAGGCCATTGCGCGCAGGGCAGGGACACCTTAGCTGGGGGATGCGGTCGAAAGACCGGTCGCTTTCGATTGATTTCACGATATCGCTGGCTATAGTCCGCGCGATTTTGCAACCCCCGCGCCGGCCGGCCGTCAATCGGCGGCGACGTGAAGGAGCCTTCCCGTGATCACCCCCGCTTTCGCCCAGGGCCTTGGAGGCGGCGGCACCAACGACGTCCTGATGTCGCTGGTTCCGTTCGTCCTGATCTTCGTCATCATGTGGTTCCTGATCATCAGGCCGCAGCAGAAGCGGGTGAAGTCGCATCAGGAGATGATCAAGAACGTGCGCCGCGGCGACACCATCGTCACCTCGGGCGGCATCATCGCCAAGGTCTCGAAGGTGATCGACGACGCCGAGATCGAGGCCGAGATCGCCGATGGCGTGCGCGTGCGCATCCTCAAGGGCATGGTGTCGGACGTGCGCGCCAAGGGCGAGCCGGTCAAGAGCTGAAGGCCGTGAGGCGCGGGGCCTGAAGGCGCCCGCGCCCGCCAACAAGGCTGTTCATACAGATGCTTCGTCTCCAGGCCCGCAAGGTCATTCTCGTTCTGCTCGTGCTGGTTTTCGGCTGCGGGCTCGCCGTGCCGAACCTGTTCTCGCCCGAGACCCGCAAGGCGATCGAGCAGGGCGCTCCGGCCTGGATTCCGCGCTTCCTGCTGCCGATCCATGCGATGACGCTCGGCCTCGATCTGCAGGGCGGCTCGCACGTCCTGCTCGAGATCGACCGCGCCGACCTGATCCGCAGCCAGGTCACCCAGCTCCGCGACGACGTCCGCCGCATCCTGCGCGAGGAGCGCGTCGGCCTGCAGGGCGGCATCGGCCTGACCCCGCGCGGCGTTCAGCTGCGCGTGCCGGATGCCGCCGACCGCGCCAAGCTGATGCCGAAGTTCCGTGAGCTCGCTCAGCCGATCGGCACCTTCGGCGCGTTCGGGCCGTCCGGCAACCAGTCGATCGAAGTCACCGAGAATCCCGAAGGGCTGATCCAGCTCAACGTCACCGAAGCCGGCGCGAACGAACGCATCCGCCGCGCCGTCGAGCAGGCGATGGAAGTGCTGCGCCGGCGCGTCGACGCGCTCGGCACCACCGAGCCGAACATCCAGCGCCAGGGCCTCGACCGCATCCTGGTCCAGGTGCCTGGCCTGCAGGATCCGCAGCGCCTGAAGCAGATCCTCGGCGAGACCGCCAAGCTCCAGTTCCGCATGGTCGCGGATGCGAATGCCGGCGACGTCGACATGCTGCCCTCGCAGGACCAGGGCGGCCAGCCGATCCCGATCAGCCGGCAGGTCATCGTCGAGGGCGAGGACCTGATCGACGCCCAGCCGGCCTTCGATCAGCGCACCAGCCAGCCGATCGTCAATTTCCGCTTCAATATCCGCGGCGCCCAGCGCTTCGGCCAGGCGACCACCGAGAATCTCGGGCGCCAGCTCGCCATCGTGCTCGACAACAAGGTGATCTCGGCGCCGGTCATCCAGTCGCCGATCACCGGCGGCTCCGGCCAGATCTCCGGCAACTTCACCGTCGAAGCCGTCAACAACCTCGCCATCCTGCTGCGTGCCGGCGCGCTGCCGGCGAAGATGACGATCGTCGAGGAGCGCACCGTCGGCCCCGGCCTCGGCCAGGATTCGATCCAGGCCGGCAAGATGGCGACGGTGATCGCGACCGTACTGGTCATCCTCTACATGATCGGCAATTACGGGCTGTTCGGCTTCATCGCCAGCATCGCGCTGCTCGTGCACGTCTGCCTGATCCTCGGCTTGATGTCGCTCTTGGGCGCCACCATGACTCTGCCGGGCATCGCCGGCATCGTCCTGACCATCGGTACGGCCGTCGACTCGAACGTGCTGATCTATGAGCGCATGCGCGAGGAATCACGATTAGGACGATCGCTGGTCTCGGCATTGGAGGCCGGCTTCACGCGCGCCTTCGCCACGATCATCGATTCCAACGTCACCATGCTGATTGCGGCGGTCGCACTGTTTGCGCTGGGCTCCGGCCCGGTGCGCGGCTTCGCCGTCGTCTTCATCCTCGGCATCCTGACCACGGTCATCACCGCGGTGACGCTGACGCGCATGCTGATTGCGCTCTGGTATCGCTGGGCGCGGCCGAAGGCCCTTCCGTTCTGACGCCGCAGGCCAGGAGTTAGAGAAAAACCATGCGCCTGCTTCGCATCGTTCCCGACAACACCAAATTCCGCATCGTCCACTGGCGGCGGCTCGCCTATCCGTTCTCGGCCGCCTATTCCGTGCTGGTGCTGGTGCTGTTCCTGACGGTCGGCCTCAATTTCGGCATCGATTTCCGCGGCGGCACGCTGATGGAGATGCAGGCCAAGAGCGGCAAGCCCGACATCGCCCAGGTCCGCCAGACCGCCAACAGCTTCGGTTTCGGCGAGGTCGAGGTCCAGGAATTCGGCAGTGCCGGCGACCTCTCCATGCGCTTCGCGCTGCAGCCCGGCGGCGAGATCGCCCAGCAGGCGGTGGTGACCAAGGCGCGCGAGGCCTTCTCGGCGAATTACGAGTTCCGCCGGGTCGAGACGGTCGGCCCGCGCGTCTCCGGCGAGCTGGTCCAGGCCGGCACGCTCGGCGTCGTGCTCGCGATCATCGGCGTGCTGATCTATCTCTGGTTCCGCTTCGAGATGCAGCTCGCCATCGGCGCGATCGTCGGCACCATGCACGACATCGTGCTGACCATGGGCTTCTTCCTGATCACGCAGCTCGAGTTCAACCTGACCTCGATCGCGGCGATCCTCACCATCGTCGGCTACTCGCTGAACGAGACGGTCGTGGTGTTCGACCGCACGCGCGAATTGCTGCGTCGCTACAAGACCATGCCGATCCCTGAGCTGCTCGACCTCTCGGTCAACTCGACCCTGTCGCGCACCGCGATCACCTCGACGACCACGATCCTCGCGCTGGTCGCGCTGGTCTTCTTCGGTGGCACGGCGATCGAGGGCTTCGCGCTGGTCATGCTCTTCGGCGTGATGGTCTGCACCTATTCGGCGATGTTCATCTCGACGCCGGTGCTGCTCTATCTCGACGTTCGTGCCGGCCGCCTCGACCAGAGCGAGGAACTGGCCGAGGCCAAGGCGCGGGTCTGAGGGTTGGTGGCGCAGCGCTTCGACGGCTTCGTCCCGGGTCGTTACCAGCTCGACGCCTTCGGTGCAGGTGGCTTCCGCTTCGCCGATATGAGCCATCGCGGCTCGATCCTGGCGACCCCGTCCGGCATCCGAATCTGGCCGGTCACCTCCTTCGCCGAGGTGACGCTGGAGAGCCTGCAGCCCATCCTCGACGAAGCCGAGACGATCGATTTCCTGATCCTCGGGATCGGCCACGACATCGCCTTCCTGCCGCCCGCGCTGCGCGATCCGTTCAAGGCCGCCGGCATTACCGTCGAGGCGATGGCGACGCCGGCCGCGGCACGGACCTATAACGTCCTGGTCGGCGAGGAGCGGCGCGTCGCCGCAGCGCTGATCGCGATCGACTGAGACAGATCCGTCATTGCGAGCGTAGCGAAGCAATCCAGGTGTGGCAGCGCTCGACGTTCCCCTGGATTGCTTCGTCGCTTCGCTCCTCGCAATGACGGGCATCGATCAAATCCAACCAGCCATGTCGCTCCTGCGTAGCCAAGGCCGCAGCCTGAGCCTAGACTGCCGGCGCTTCGACCTGCGTGGCGGCGGGAGCGGGGAGGGTGCATGACCACGAAAACCGAGGACCGCGCCGGCACTGCGCCGGGCCCGCTCTCCCAGGCCTATGGCCATTGCCTGGCGCTGGTGCGCGAGCACGATCCCGATCGCTACATCGCCTCGCTCTATGCGCCCGAGGCGCTCAGGCCCGGCCTGTTCGCGCTCTATGCCTTCAGCCACGAGATCGCTCGCGTGCGCGAGCAGGTCAGCGAGCCGCTGCCGGGCGAGGTCCGCCTGCAATGGTGGCGCGACGTGCTCGAGGCCGGCTTGGATGCACCTGCGCAGGGCCACCCTGTCGCGCAGGCGCTGCTCGACACCGTCAGGCGTTTTCGTCTGCCGATCGCTCCGCTCTCGGGCCTGATCGAGGCGCGCGTCTTCGATCTCTATGACGATCCGATGCCCGCGCTCTCCGATCTCGAAGGTTATGCCGGCGAGACTTCGAGCGCGCTGATCCGGCTCGCCTGCCTGGTGCTCGGGCAAGGCCGCGATCCAGGCGGCGCCACGGCCGCCGGCCATGCCGGCGTCGCCTATGCGCTCGCCGGGCTGATGCGCGCCTTCCCCTGGCATGCGGCGCGCGGCCAGGTCTACCTGCCGGCGGACCTGCTCAGCCGCAACGGCGTCACGCGCGAGGACATCGTGCGCGGCCGCGGCGGGCCGGGGCTGATCTATTCGCTGAAGGAGATGCGGGCGCTGGCGCGTATCCACCTGCGCAAGCTCAACGATCTTAGCGCCACCGTACCGGCCGCGATCCGGCCGGCCTTCCTGCCCGTCGCGCTGGTCGAGCCCTATCTCAAGCAGATGGAGCGGGGCAGCTACGATCCCTACCGCACCATCATCGGCCTTTCGCCGCTCCGGCGGCAATGGACGCTGTGGCGGGCGGCACGGGCGGCGGGGCGCTGAGAACTGGCAGCGACGAGTAAGGCGCGGGGAACCCTCTCCTGTAAGGAGAGGGTAGGGTGAGGTGTAGGCCCTGCGCCAGTTCCGCGAGCGCTGACCGCACGGTTGGCGTGGGCGAACGATTCAGCTCCGAAAACCTCACCCTACCCCTCTCCTTCCAGGAGAGGGGATCCCGCGGATTATTCCGCCGCCTGAGTACTCACCCCGCCGATCCAGCCGTCCAGCTCGACCTTCGCCCTTGCCGTCAGCGCCTGCTTGCGGGCGACGCTCTTGGCCGGGCCTTTCAGGCGCTTACCGTCGGGACCCGTCGTCACGACGCCCTCAATATGCGGGAACAGGCCGAAATTGATGTTCATCGGCTGGAAGGAGCGCGGCCCTTCGTCGATGGTGACGATGTGGCCGCCGGTGATGTGGTTGACCAGCGCCCCGAGCGCGGTCGTCGCCGGCGGCAGTTCGAGCGGCGTGCCGAGCCGCTCGGCCGCAGCGAGCCGCCCCGTCAGCAGGCCGATCGCGGCGCTCTCGACATAGCCTTCGCAGCCGGTGATCTGCCCGGCGAAGCGCAGGCGCGGATCGGCCTTCAAGCGCAATTGCGGATCGAGCAGCTCCGGCGAATTGAGATAGGTGTTGCGGTGGATGCCGCCGAGCCGGGCGAACTCGGCATTCTCGAGCCCCGGAATCATCCGGAAGATCGCGGCCTGCTCGCCATATTTCAGCTTGGTCTGGAAGCCCGTCATGTTGAACAGCGTGCCCAGTGCATTGTCCTGGCGCAGCTGGACCACGGCGTAGGCCTTGACCGTCGGATTATGCTTGTTGGTCAGCCCGACCGGCTTCATCGGCCCCCAGCGCAGCGTCTCGCGGCCGCGCTCGGCCATCACCTCGATCGGCAGGCAGCCGTCGAAATAGGGCGTGCCTTCCCATTCCTTGAACTCGGTCTTCTCCGCCGCCAGCAGCGCGTCGATGAAGGCCTCGTACTGGTCGCGGTCGAGCGGGCAGTTGATGTAGTCGGCACCGGTGCCGCCGGGGCCGGCCTTGTCGTAGCGCGACTGGAACCATGCGGTGTCCATATCGACCGAATCGAAATGGACGATCGGCGCGATCGCGTCGAAGAAGGCGAGCTCACCCGCACCGGTGAGTGAGCGGATGCCCTCGGCCAATGCCGGCGAGGTCAGGGGCCCGGTCGCGATGATGACCTTGTCCCATTCGGCCGGCGGCAGCCCGGCGATCTCGCCGCGTTCAATGGTGACATTGGGATGGGCTTCGAGCGCCGCGGTGACGGCCGCGGAAAAACCGTCGCGGTCGACCGCGAGCGCGCCGCCCGCCGGAACCTGATGCGCATCGCCCTTGGCCATGATCAGCGAGCCGAGTCGGCGCATCTCCCAATGCAACTGGCCGACGGCGTTGGAGGACGAATCGTCCGAGCGGAACGAGTTCGAGCAGACCAGCTCGGCGAGGCCTTCGGTCTTGTGCGCGTCGGTGCCGCGCACCGGGCGCATTTCGTGCAGGACGACGGGAACGCCGGCCTCGGCGATCTGCCAGGCGGCTTCCGAACCGGCGAGGCCGCCGCCGACGATATGGATGGGTGCGATTGTGCTGGATGCTGTCATGGCCGCGATGTGTCCGCGTCAGCGTCCGAGGTCAAGGGCGTTGGGGCGAATCAGAGCCCAGAAACGCAAAATGCCCGCTCGTAAGCGGGCATTCGCTCTTCGACCAGACCCCGAGGGGAGGAACACAGGGTCTAGGAGAAACTACTCGTCAAACCTGAGAGGTTTGAAAATCAGGCCGTCGCGTGGGTGCGGGCGACGTACTGGATGTCCGAACGCGACAGGCCGAGGTCGTCGAGCTCACGGTCGGTGAGGCGGGACAGCTCGCGGACGGTCTCGCGATAGCGAAGATAGGCGCGGATCTTGGAAGCGATCATGGACAGGAACATGGTGATAACCTTTTGGTTTTGCGGGGTTTGGCCCCGACAGCGATGAATTCGTTGTGCACTGCATATAGAGAGGTCATCGTGCTTCTCACAGGGGCGCCGCGTCAGCTCTGTTATGCTTCTTGTGCATGACGAATTAAGAGATCGTTTGGAAACAGCTCCAGACCCGCGCAGGGCGCTTAACGATTTTGACAGAACAATGAAATTTTGGCCTAAATTTTGGGCGTGCATCTACGGGTCATCGCGATGAGCGCCGCAGTGACGCGTATTTGCGCAAATTCGATGCAATTCGCTATGCGGTTTGCACTGCAGCATTGGTTGCCGGGGCGAGGGGCGCCGTAACGCCCTATTCACCATGAGTGGATTCGGCAACAGTCACGCCGGTTTTGTCGATGGGTGGCATGGCCACGGGCAAGCTCGCTGGCATGATTCGGCGTTTCTGAGCGGGCGTGGAGCAGGGCATGCAGGGCGTGGGCTATTGCGAGCGGCTGGATGGCGCCTTCTGGGCCGAGCCGCTCAATGCGGTCAGCAATGCCGCTTTCCTGCTCGCGGCGCTGGCGGGATTTCTCCTCCTGCGCCGGCAGGGGCGCCGCGACTGGCCGGCCGAAGCGCTGATGGCTCTGGTCGCGATCATCGGCATCGGCTCCTTCCTGTTCCACACCATGCCGCAGCGCTGGACGCTGCTGGCCGATGTCGTGCCGATCCAGCTCTTCGCCCTCTGCTATTTCGGCCTGGCGCTCAACCGCTTCCTGGGACTGTCGCCCTTGACGGCGGCGATCGGCGCTCTGCTCTTCCTTGGCGCCTGCTTCGGCCTGGCCTCGAGCCTTTCGCCTTTGCTGCCCGCCGGCATGCGCGGCTCGGCTGGCTATGCCGGCTTCCTGATCGGTCTCTTCAGCGTCGTGCTGGCGGCAAGGCTGCGCGGTGATGCCGCCACAGCAGTTCGGATCGCCGCTGCGGGTCTCGTCTTCGCTTCGTCCCTGGCCTTCCGCTCGCTCGATTCCGTGCTGTGCGGCGCGGTTCCCTTCGGCCTGCACTGGGGCTGGCACCTGCTCAATGGGCTGCTGCTCTACCTGCTGCTGCGAGCGGCGATCCTCGCTTCGCGTTCCTGAATCGCATCGCCATCTTGCCGGGCGCCGAAAGGGCGCTTGACCATGCGTGTTTAGTTATATAACAAAATACTTACATAAAGAGGTCGATATGAACAGGTTGGACGCGGCCTTTTCCGCTCTCGCCGATCCGACGCGCCGGGCGATCCTGGCGCGGCTGGCGCTCGGTGAAACCACGGTGATGGAACTCGCCGAGCCCTTCGCGATGTCGCAGCCGGCGGTGTCGCGGCACCTGAAGGTGCTGGAAGAGGCGGGGCTGATCACCAGGCGGATCGAGGGAACGAAACGGCCCTGCCGGCTCGCGCCGGGAGCGCTCGAGGAGATCGACAAATGGCTCGCCATGCTCCGGCGGGCCTTAGAGGCGAACTATGACCGGCTGGACCAGCTTCTGGCCGAAATGGAAGCACGCAGGGAGAAAGACCAGAAATGACCAAGCTGACCCTGACGCTCGACGGCGACACCCATGTCCTCGTCACTCGCCGCTTCAAGGCCTCGCCGGAGATGGTCTACCGCGCCCATACCGAGACGGAGCTGATCAAGAAATGGCTGCTCGGTCCCGATGGCTGGACCATGCCGGTCTGCATCAACGACCACCGGCCCGGCGGCCAGTTCCGCTATGAGTGGACCGACGGCAAAGGCGAAGAGCTGACGCTCACCGGCGAATACGTCACTCTCGAGCCGTTCGGCCGCATCGTCCATATCGAGCGCTTCCATATGCCGGAGGTCACGCCCGACAACCATATCGAGACCCGCTTCGAGGCCGATGGCCAGGGCACGCTGATGACCATGCGCATGACCCTGCCGGACGCCGCCACGCGCGAGATGATGCTCGCCACCGGCATGGAAGAGGGGATGGAGGCGAGCTATGCCCGCCTCGACGCGATGGCCGGCTGAGCGCTGTTCCGCCCCACGCACCGGCGACGGCTTGACCCGCCGCCGGCGCGCCCGGAAGCTTCCCCTCTATAAGGAGAGGGGAAGCGCATGCCGGATCTGGCCAGGGAACTCGATCTCGCCGAGCTGAAAGGCCGGCTCTATTCGGCCGTGCTCTCCGATGTGCTGGACGAGCTGAGCTTCCCGAACCAGGCGGTGAAGCCCTTTGTGCGCCCGCTCGACGAGGCCTCGGTGCTCTGCGGCTTCGCTCGCACCGGGCTCTACATGAAACGCTACCATCTCCCGGCCGGGCACAACCCTTACGCCTTGGAAATGGACCTGATCGACAGCCTGAAACCCGGCGAAATCCCGGTGCTCGCCTGCGACGGGCCGACCGACCGGATCGCGCCCTGGGGCGAGTTGCTCACCACCGCCTCGACAGTGAGAGGCGCCGCCGGCTGTCTCACTGACGGGTTGGTGCGCGATGTCCGCCGCATCCGTGAGCTCGGCTTCCCGGTCTTCCATGGCGGCATCGGCCCGCTCGACACCAAGGGCCGGGCCGAGATGATGGCCGCCGACGAGCCGGTCGAGATCGGCGGTGCCCGCGTCGCGCCGGGCGATTTCGTCTTCGGCGACGTCGACGGTGTCGTCATCGTGCCGCAGGCGATCGCGCCCGAGGCGATCCGGCTGGCGCTCGCCAAGATCGAGGCCGAGGATTCGACGCGCGAGGAACTGCTCGCCGGGACAAGCCTGCGCTCGGTCTTCGAGCGCCACGGGGTTTTGTGACTCTCTCCGTCATGCTCGGGCTTGACCCGAGCATCTCAGGCCGGGATAGGCTCCGGCCAGCGCCTTCTCGTCACGAGATTCTCGGGCCCGAGCTGCGCTTCGCCCGGGAACGACGCTCTTTCTCAGCTGCACCGCTCCAGCAGCCGCGACGCCGCGGTCACGCCTTCGAGCGAGAAGGTGTAGCTGGTCTCGTTGCCGCGGGCCGAGCGCGCCGCCAGAACCATCTCGTCGCCGGCCTTCATCGCCGCGAGCAGCTCGCCCTCGCGCTCCAGCCGCTGCAGCCAGGCATTGCTGCCCGAGGTCAGCATGCGGAACGTCTCGTCGCCGATCGTCACGGTGACGGTCGAATCCTTGGCGAAATCATAGCCGGTCTGGAAGCTCGACTCGGTGCGGGCCTGGGCGTTCGGTGCAGTTTGCACGAAGAAGAATACGTCGCCATGACGCAAGGTCGCTGGTGTCTCTGCGCTCGGCGAGGAGACGATATAGCAACGCTTGCCATTCGCATTGTCATAGGCCGCCGCGTTCCACTGCTTGAACTGGCCGAGTGGCTGGGCCGGCGCGGCGAAAGCCGAGACCGTGGCCGAAAGAAGGCTGAGCGCCGCGAGAGGGGCCAGTCTGATCATCGGGTCATCTCCTGTTTGTATCGCAGGGATGTTCAAGAGCGGTTTAACAAGGCGTAAACAAGACCCTCACAATGCCGTGCGACGGAAGGGCGCGGGGAGGGGATGAAGGATCCCTTCTGCGAACACGGACAGGCTCCAGGTCTTGGTCCTGCCGCATTGTCTTCACGCGAACCGGTGCCCGCTTCGCGCGACAAGGCTCTAGCCGATCACACCGACCATGCCGACGACGATAGGCCCCATCAGCGGCAGCAGCACATTGGAGATCGCATAGGTGACGGTGTAGCCGATGACCGGGGTGGAGTTACCCGCGAGCGAGACCAGCGCGCTGATCGCGGGCGTGCTGCAATGCTGCCCGGCAATGGCGCCGAGCAGGATCGGCGCTTCGATCCTGAGCAGATAGCGGCCGATATAGAGCGAGGCGAGCGCGGGCAGGGCCGAGACCAGGATCGACAGCACCGGCAGGATCAGCCCGTACTGCTTGAGCAGGGCGAAGGCCTCCGGCCCGACCGAGAGCCCGACTGCGGCAATGAAGGTCGCGAGCCCGAAATCCTTCATGAAATCGGCGGCCGCATGCGGGATCGCGCCGCGCTGCGGCCGGTGCATGTGCAGCCAGCCGAAGACCAGGCCGGAGACCAGCGCGCCGCCGCCGGTGCCCAGCGTCAGGTTGAGCGCCCCGATCTGCAGGCTGAGTTCGCCGAGCAGGAGGCCGACGACGATGCCGAGCCCGAGCATGACGAAATCCGTCGCGGCGCTCGCCGGCAGCAGATGGCCGAGCTCCGGGGCGGCGCGGATGATCGCCTCCTCGGACCCGTAGAGGGTCAGGATGTCGCCTTGCTCGAGGACCGAGCCGGGCAGGGCCGGGATGTTCTGGCCGAGCCGGCGAATGCGCGAGATGAAGACGCCGCGCCGCTGCTCGGCGCTGGCGAGCCGGCGCAGATCGCGGATCCGGCGCCCGCTGACCTCGCGGCGCACCAGCACGACCTCGCGCTCGACCAGCGGGACATTGTCGCCGGCCGGCATCGGCACCTCGGCGCCGAGGCGCTCGCTGACGGCGATGACGGAGCGTCGCCGGCCGAGCACCAGCACGATGTCGTCCGGCTCCAGCACGGTCTCGGTCGTGGCCTTGCTGAAGCCCGCGCTGCGCCCGACCTGATCGATGGTCACGACGCCGTTGACGCTGTTCTCGAAGGCGCCGACGCTGCTGCCGGCGATCGGCCCGACGCGGAAGCTGCGCGAGACGATTTCGGGCACGCCGTTCTCCTTGCCGGCCTCGTCCTCGGCCCCGAGGTCGCGGGCCAGCGCCGCCGAGGCCTCGCGGATATCGACCCCGAGCAGCAGCGGGCCGATCTGCGTGACCACGACGACGATGGCGACGAGGCCGAACAGATAGGTGACGCTGTAGGCGGTCGCCATGTTGGCCTGCAGCCGCTCGATCTCGCCGGCCGGCAGGGCGAGCCGCGCGATCGCTTCCGACGCCGTGCCCAGGACAGCGGATTCCGTCGCCGAACCGGCGAACAGCCCTGAGGCCGTGCCATAGTCGAGCCGGAACAGCGCGACGGCCGCCGCCAGCAACAGCAGCACGGTGACGACCTCGACGAAGGACAGGATGCCGTAGCGCCAGCCGCCGCGAATATTGTTGAAGAATTGCGGGCCGGCCGTGAAGCCGAGCGCGAAGATGAACAGCGCGAAGGCGACGTTCTTCAGGTCCGGGCTGATCTTCACGCCGAGCTGCCCGATCGCCAGCGCGACGAACAACGTTCCACAGACACCGCCGACCTGGATGGAGCCGATCCGGATCTTGCCGATCAGATAGCCCAGGGCCAGTGAAATGAAGAGCGCAACAACCGGTTGTTCAACGAATGACACGATGAAACCCAGTCTTGGAGCAATCAGCGCTCAAGACTATCGGTCGCGCCCCCGAAGCGCGCAAGGCCATCGTTTTCGCTGCGTCAGCCGCCGGCGAAAGCGCGGCGGCTCCGCTGTGGCCTGCCCACACCCGTCATGCTCGGGCTTGACCCGAGCATCTCAGCCCGAGGAGGCTCTGATGCCTTCTCGTCATGAGATTCCCGGGTCTGCGCGGAGTTTATCCTTGGGCCGACCGAAGGTCGGACCCGAGGGCTTCGCCCGAGAATGACGCATGACCTTGCCCGCCCGCAGGCTGGCCTGCGGGCGCTTCGCAATACGGGGCTGGCGGAGCGCCGCGAGGCGCGTCGAGTAGCATCCGCTTCCGTTGAGCCAGGAAGCGGCGCGGATGAAGCCTCATCCGCACGCCCCGTGGCGCTCCGCCTTCGGCGATTTTAAAGCTCCGGGCCGCGCTTCTGTCACGCCGGCTTATCAAGCCGACGCGGTCTAGCGAGCTCCTCGCACAGGGGTCGTATTGCCCCCAGGGCGGTGCCCCGAAGCCTCCCGGGAGCGGGGCGTAACCCCCGCCCGCAGGCGCCGACCCTCACCCAGCCTCTGGCATACCTCCGGACGGCCGCCCCGTATGGGTGATGGGCGAGGGGATTGTACGGGAGGTTTTTGGGGCGGGGATAAGTTATCGAGATGCGAGCCGCACTCCCTTCTCCCCTTGCGGGAGAAGGTGGCCCGAAGGGCCGGATGAGGGGTCGCGCCGCGCTGGATCATCAGCGTC